>ERZ808278.594-NODE-594-length-21916-cov-6.846576_pt1 | contig 21916 bp, 20 predicted proteins | sample MGYA00521239_ERZ808278 | MGnify/ENA primary metagenome ERZ808278 (study PRJEB31516, sample SAMN03275600) | gut metagenome | biome: mammalia-associated habitat; material: feces | host: Papio cynocephalus | place: Kenya | collected 2012-07-17 ... | reverse complement strand
AAAATGGGTTCGTGGCGCAGCGGTAGCGCAGGAGACTCTTAATCTCTTGGTCGTGGGTTCAAATCCCACCGGACTCATTTTTTGTTGGAAATTTTACTAATTTATCTATAATCAAAGCAATAAAAAAGGCCGTACCACTATCTATCGAAATTTAACCCAAACAAATCCTTAAATATTACCTCTTGAATAGGACTACGATACCCATAAAGGTTACCTTAGTGCTGCTATGTTTCCATCCTGACACGGTTCGATATTTTATGCCACCGTAACCTAGACCGTCAACAGCAATATTTAATTCATTGAGAGAATTAAACCCCTCACAATAGGCTCTGCCCCTCGCTAAGCATTCGAGTCAAGAGATTTGCTACGTCCCCAGGGAGTACGACCTAAACTTATTCTATCATAAATATTTTTTTGAGCAATTACACCAGCTATTAGTAGTTTGAGCCAATACAAGTATAATCAAAACCTCTTTCTACAAGTCTTACGCCATTGTATTGATTTCTACCATCAAAAATTACAGGTGTTTTTAATAATTCTTTTATTCTGTCAAAATCTGGACGTCTAAATTCGTTCCATTCTGTCAAAAGCAACAAAGCGTCCGCATTTTCCAAGGTTTCATAAGAATTTTTTGCATAAGTAATTCTATCTTTAAAATAGAATTTTGCCTCTTCTACAGCTTTTGGATCATAAGCTTTAACCTTTGCACCACGTTTTAACAAATCGTTTATTATTGTAATTGCTGGAGCTTCTCTCATATCATTTGTTTTAGGTTTAAATGCCAAGCCCCAAACTGCAAAAGTTTTACCTGTTAAATCTTCACCAAATTTGTTGATGATTTTATCTAAGAATAATAATCTTTGTTTTTTATTTGTTTCATCTGCAGATTTAATTATGTTCATATCACAGCCATTTTCTACACCTGTTTTGATTAAAGCTTTAACGTCTTTAGGAAAACAACTTCCGCCATAACCCAATCCTGGGAACAAGAATTTGTTACCGATACGAGAATCAGTTGTCATACCAATTCTTACCATTTCTGCATTTGCACCAACTTTTTCGCAAAGATTTGCTATTTCGTTTGCGTAAGAAATTTTTACCGCCAAGAATGAATTTGCTGCGTATTTTGTCATTTCAGCAGATTTAACATCCATTACAATAACTCTATTACCTGTTCTAAAAAATGGAGCATAAATTTCTTGCATAATTTGTGTTGCTTTATCAGAATTTGAACCGATTACAACTCTATCTGGTGATAAGAAATCATTTACGGCATTACCTTGTTTTAAAAATTCAGGATTAGAAACAACGTCAAAATCATATTTTGTATTTGCTTTAATAATTTCTGAAACTTTTTCTGCAGTACCTACTGGAACAGTTGATTTATCAACAATAACTTTGTAATCATTCATTGAAGTTGCAATTGATTTTGCAACATTGAAAACATATTGTAAATCAGCAGAGCCGTCTTCACCTTGAGGAGTACCAACTGCAATAAAACATACTAGAGATTTTTCTACTGCAGATTTTAAATCAGTTGAAAAATCTAAACGGTTTTCAAGAACATTTGATTTAACAAGTTCGTCAAGACCTGGTTCATAGATTGGAATAACACCATTTTTAAGTTGACTGATTTTATCCTCATTGTTATCAACACAAATAACATTGTTACCCATATCAGCAAGACAAGCTCCTGCTACAAGTCCAACATATCCTGTTCCTATTACGCAAATATTCATTAATGACTCCTTTTTTCTAATCATACAACATAAATAATTGATTTCAAAATCTTCTTTGCGTATACTGAATATAATATATTTTTAAAATATGTTGACAAAAAGGCAGAACATAATTGGTAAAAACCGAAAACATAACACAATTTATTAAATTTATAGCTGTTGGAATCGTAAATACGCTATTTGGTTATTCTATATTTGCACTACTTTTATGGCTAAATTTTCATTATACTTTAGCGATTATTGTCGGAACTATTATTAGTGTTATGTTTAATTTTTTCACTACCGGAAAAATTGTATTCAATAACGTAAAAATGGGTTTAATTTTTAAATTTATTTTGGCTTATTGTTTTATTTTGGTACTAAACATTATATGCTTAGCGATTGCAGACCATTTTGGACTAAACTTATACTATGCAGGATTAGTTTTATCTGGTATAATGGCGATTGTAAGCTTTCTTTTACAGAAATTGTTTGTTTTTAAGGAAAATTTTAATGAAAAAAATATCAATAGTTTCTAGCTGTTATAACGAGGAACTAAATATAGAAGAATTTTATAACAGATGCAAAAAAGAAATAGAAAAACTAAAAGATAGATATGAATTTGAGTTTATAGTCGCCGATAACGCATCAACTGATAAAACTGCTGAAAAATTATGCAAAATAGCAGAAAATGATAAGAGCTTTAAAGTTATTTTAAATTCTAGAAATTTCGGACAATTACGCTCCCCATTTTATGCAATGCAACAAGCTTATGGTGATGCAATAATCTCCTTGACTTCTGACTTGCAAGACCCACCAGAATTGATTCCTCAATTAATTAAAAAATGGGAAGAGGGTTATGAAGCAGTTATGCTCCAAAAAAACACAAGCGATGAAAGTAAATTAATGTTTTTCCTTAGAAAAATCTACTACAACTTGTTTTACAAATTAAACGATTCAGGCGTTGAATTAGCAAAAAATTGTACTGGTACAGGATTATATGATAAAAAGATAATTGATTTCTTTAGAACAATTGATGATACTGTACCTTTTATAAGAGGTCTAATTTGTGAGGCTGGATTTAATAGAACATATCTGCAATTCAAACAACCAAAAAGAGAAAAAGGTATTTCGACAAACAATTTTTACACTTTATACGATTTAGGAATATCTGGAATAATAAAATATTCAAAAGTTCCGTTACATGCGATGACTATAATTGGATTTTTGGCAACAGTTGTAAGCATAATCTTAATAACTGCGTATTTAGTTTTAAAATTTTTAAATTACAGTACTTTTGAACTTGGATTTTCTGCAATTCTTCTTGGAATGTTATTTATAGGCTCAATTCAATTGTTTTGTTTTGGAATTTTGGGTGAATACTTAGCAATAATCTATTCTAGAGTTGATAAAAAACCATTAGTTACAGAGCGTGAAAGAATAAATTTTGACTAGATTATCAAAAGAATACGCAACGAATGACAATTTTTATGATACCATTTATTAACGTAAGGGTTAAATTAAAATGTTCAACGATATTTATAAGAATAAAAGAGTTTTTATTACAGGTCATTCAGGATTTAAAGGTAGTTGGTTAACTTTATGGCTTTTGAGTTTAGGTGCAAAAGTTTGTGGATATTCTCTTGAAGCTAATACTCATCCATCTATGTTTGAAGAACTCAGACTTTACGGATTTTGTAATAGTGAATATGGAAACATTTTAAATGTTGAACATCTTGAAGAAGTTATGAAAGAATTTAAACCTGATATTGTTTTTCATTTAGCAGCACAACCACTTGTCAGACTTTCATATAAAGAACCAAAACTAACCTATGAAACAAATGTTATAGGTACATTGAATGTTTTAGAAGCATCAAGAAAATGTTCTTCTGTAAAAGCGGTAGTAAATGTTACAACTGATAAATGCTACGACAATAAAGAAACATTTTCAGGCTATACTGAAAATGATTCTTTAGGCGGATACGATATGTATTCTTCTTCAAAAGCTTGTTCAGAAATTTTATCAACATCTTTTAGAAACTCTTTTTTACAAGAAGAAAATGCTTACGCTTTAGCCACAGCTAGAGCTGGAAACATTTTAGGTGGTGGAGATTGGGCAGAGGACAGATTAGTCCCTGATTGCATAAAATGTATAAATAAAAATGAACCTATAAATATTAGAAATCCTCATGCAGTAAGACCATGGCAATATATTTTAGATTCACTTTCAGGATATTTACTTTTAGGTCAAAATCTTTTGGAAAACGGAAAAGCATACGCTAACAGTTTTAATTTTGGACCTGACGACAGTAGCATTTTAAATGTTTCAGAAGTAGCAAAAAAAGTTTGTGAATACTATGGAAAAGGTGAAGTTGTTGTTAATAAAAAAGATAACTTACACGAAGCAAATCTTTTAGTGTTAAATATCGAAAAATCAGAAAAAGTTTTAGGTTGGAAACCAACTTATACAGTAGAAGAAACTATACAAAAAACTGTAGACTGGTACAAAAACTTTTACAAAAAAGATGTTGATATGTACGAGTTTTCAATGGCTCAAATTGAAGATTACGAGGATGCTATAGCATGGGCGAATTAGACGCTAGAAATAAAGTTAAGAAAGCTATAAAAGAATACTATAAAGAAGTAAATAAAAAAGAAAAATGTTTTGATTATATTCCAGCTTCAGGTAAACTATTGGGTGTTGAAGAACTTGAAAATATGATAGAGTCTTCACTTGATATGTGGCTTACTTCTGGAAGATTTAACAAGGAATTTGAACAAAAATTAGCAAATTATTTAGGTATTAAATATGCTCTTACAACAAATTCAGGTTCTAGTGCAAATTTATTAGCAATTTCTGCTTTGACCTCTCATAAATTAGGTGCAAAAAGATTAAAAAAAGGTGATGAGGTTATTACCGTTGCTAACTCTTTTCCAACAACAGTTAATCCAATAATTCAAAATGGATTAGTTCCAGTTTTTGTTGATTGCGAGATTGGAACTTATAATATCAACGCTGATTTAATAGAAAAATCTATTACTGATAAAACAAAAGCCATTTTTCTAGCTCACACTTTGGGTAATAGTTTTGATTTAGATAAAATAATGAAATTAGCTAAAAAATATAATCTATGGATTATAGAAGATAGCTGTGATGCACTAGGTGGCGAATATAATGGCAAAAAACTTGGTACAGTTGGTCATATAGGAACATTCAGTTTTTACCCAGCACACCATATAACAATGGGCGAGGGCGGAGCAGTAGTTACAAATGACCCTCAACTTTATAAAATCATTATTTCTTTTAGAGATTGGGGACGTGATTGTTGTTGTCCAACTGGACAAGATGGCGTTTGTGGTAAAAGATTTACTCAACAGTTAGGAAATCTTCCTTACGGATATGACCATAAATATACTTATTCGAATGTTGGATATAATTTAAAAATTACTGACTGGCAAGCCTCTATTGGCGTTGCACAGTTAGATAAAATAGAAGATTTTATTGAAAAAAGAACAAAGAATGCAGAACTTTTGACAAAAATATTATCAGATTTGCAAGATTATATAATTTTACCAGTCGTAAAAGATAATGTGAAACCTGCTTGGTTTGGCTACTTAATTTCTGTAAAAGAAAATGCACCATTCACAAAACAACAAATGGTAGAATATTTAGAATCTCATGGCATTGGTACTCGTCAACTATTTGCTGGAAACATTTTAAGACAACCTATGTTTGTAGATAACGATATTAATTTTAAAATTACTAATAGTAAATTAATGAATTCAAAAGATTTAACAGAAGAGGTTTATAAGCTTTTACCAAATACAGAATTTATTATGAATAATACATTTTGGGTGGGTACTTTCCCTGCTTTAGGCGAAAAAGAAATAACTAAAATTGCAAATACAATTAAAGATTTTATCCAAACAAATGTATAACTGCCTAATGTAGATAAATTTTCTTTCTCATATATTTCTAAAAAAGAGAAAGGAGTTTTACTATGACAGAAAAATTAGAATTATACAGATGTGAAGTTTGTGGAAATATTGTAGAGGTAGTAATTTCAGGAGTTGGTGAACTTGTTTGCTGTGGCAAACCTATGAAAAAACTTACCCCAAAAAATGACGAAGTCGAACAAGATATGATGGAGAAACATAAACCCACAATTAATAGAACAGACGAGGGATTTGAAGTAATTGTCGGCTCAAACACACACCCCATGGAACTAGAGCATTATATTCAATTTATAGAAGTGCATTCAGAGGATTCAAAATGTATTAAACGAGTATATTTTGAACCACACGAAGTACCAATTTTGGAAAGCAAATGCAAATGTGCAACACCTCATGCCAGAGCATACTGCAACATACATGGACTTTATCGCTCGTAATAAAAGATTATTTTTTTAAGAGGCGAAGCCTCCGGCTTCGCCTCGATTATTATAAAATATTTTATGAAATCTTTGTCATACGTTTTGTCACCCTGAATTTATTTCAGGGTCTTACCAACGTTGTATTTCATCATTCAACGAAAATACATTTTTACACCCAAATTACATACTTAAAACTGGTAAGATGCGGTGGAGAAACCAGACATTTTTCACGAAATCAGAGATTTCGGAAAAAGCAGTCAAACAAGTTCAGCATGACAATATTTTAAATTAAAAAAGAGGTGAGCAGAAAATTCTACTCACCTCTTATTAATAATAATTTACTTACTTTTTATACATCAAAAATGTCGATAAAGTTAAATATCTTAGTTGAGAAGATACCTTTATCTGTAATCTTCAATTCAGGAATTACAGGTAAAGCCAAAAATCCCATTGTCATGAATGGGTCACCAACGGTACAACCGATTTTTCTTGTTGCTTCATTCAATTCAGCTGATTTTTCAGTTACGTAGTTAATATCTTTATCAGACATCAAACCTGCAACTGGAAGAGCTAATTTAGCAAGAATTTCGCCGTTTCTTACAACAACTTTACCACCTTGTGATTTAACAAGTTCTCTTTGTGCGATGTACATATCTTCATCATTTGTACCGATGATAATCATATTGTGTGAATCGTGAGCTACAGTTGATGCAATAGCACCCTCTTTAATACCAAAGCCTTTTACAAAGCCTTTACCGATATTACCAGTTGCTTTATGTCTTTCAACTACGCAGATTTTCAACACGTCGTTTTCAACATCTGATACTGCTAAACCGTTTTCAACTTTTGCATTTACAACAGTATCTTTTGTAATAAGTTGATGAGGAATAATTTCGATTGCTCTTAATTTATCACCTTTTGCTGGAATTTGGAAACAATCTTCTTCTAACCAACCAACGTTTACAGAACCACGAGTTTCTGGAACTTTGATACCCTCTAAAGATTTAACAAGTTTACCATTTTCAGCAACCACTTCACCATCCTTGATAACCATTTTTGGTTTAGTAACATCATCCATAGATGCAAATACGTTGAAATCTGCTCTATAACCAGGAGCAATAGCACCAAGGTCTTGAAGTTTGAAGTATTCAGCTGTATTTAAACTTGCCATTTGAATAGCTTTAATTGGGTTAACGCCATTTTCGATAGCTCTTTGAACCATACCGTTGATATGAACATAAATATCTTCAGGATGTCTATCGTCTGTAACGAATATAATTTTTCTATTGTTATTATGTTTTAAAATAGGCATTAATGCATCTAAATCTTTTGCTGCCGTACCCTCACGAACCATAATGAACATACCTTGTCTTAATTTTTCAAGTGCTTGTTCAGGATCAGTACATTCGTGGTCTGATGTAACACCACTTGCAATATATGCACAAAGTTCTTTGCCTGAAACTTGTGGAGCGTGACCATCAACACGTTTATTATTTTCAAGTGCTAGGTCAATTTTTGCCATAATGTTTGCATCTCTGTTTAGGACACCAGGAACATTCATCATTTCTGCCAAACCTAATACCCAGTCTTTATCCATTAATAAAGATAAGTCATAAGAATTTAGTTCAAAACCTGAAGTTTCAAAAGAAGTTGCAGGTACGCAAGATGGAAGCATTGTATATACTCTCAAAGGTAAATTTTGAGAAGCCTCTCTCATAAAGCTAATACCGTGTAAACCTAATACATTTGAAATTTCGTGCGGGTCAGAAACAACAGTTGTTGTACCAGCTGGAACTACAACTTGTGCAAATCTATGAGGTAACATCATAGAACTTTCAATGTGTACGTGACCATCAATAAATCCTGGAGTTAAGTATGCACCTTTTAGGTCAATTTCTTTTTCTCCAACATAACCTGTTCCTACACCAGCAACTCTGCCAGCTACGATTGCAACTTCTGCATCATAGATTTCTTCAGTAAGAACATTTACAAGTTTTGCATTTTTGATTACTAAGTCAGCTTTCTTTTCACCTAATGCAACTTCTATAAGTTTTTGCTTTTTTAACATTTTCATCCTTTCGCTTTATGTTGTCGGCTTGGAAAAGCCAACCTAAAATATAAAAGAGCAGTTGAGGTAAAAACCTCAAACTGCAATCTTAACTAAATATCTAATTGTTCCATTAATTCATCACTAATATCAAAGTTTGCATAAACATTTTGAACATCGTCGTGTTCTTCAAGTTTATCAATTAATAATAAAACGTGTTTAGCAATTTTTGGGTCTGTCACTTCAATTTCATTTTCTGGAATTCTTGTTAATTCTGCTGAAACGTGAGTAAAGCCTTCATTTTCAAGACCTTCAACTACTGATTGAAAATCAGCAACTGATGTGATAATTTTGTTATCTTCTTCATCCTCGATAAAATCTTCTGCACCTAAATTAATTGCAGCATCTACAATTGCATCCCAATTATCAGATTTTTCGAATGTGATTTGACCAACTTGTTTGAACATCCAGCCTACGCAACCTGTTTCACCTAAGTTACCATTGAATTTTGTGAAATAACTTCTGATGTCACCAGCTGTACGATTTCTGTTATCAGTCATCGCCTCAACAACAACTGCAACACCACCTGCTGCGTAACCCTCATAAGTTAATTCTTCGTAGTTTTCAGCAGCTCCTGAACCTGAACCTTTTTCGATAGCTCTTTTAATATTATCGTTTGGAAGACCAGCTGCTTTTGCTTTTTCAACAGCAGTTCTTAAACGGAAGTTTGCTTTTAAATCAGGACCACCAAGTCTTGATGCAACGATAATTTCTCTAGAAAATTTTTGAAAAACTACCGCTCTTTGCGAATCTACTTTAGCTTTTTTATGTTTTGTTGTTGCCCATTTTGAATGTCCACTCATATAAATTTCTCCTAACTAATTATTCCTTTTTCTAAATTATAGCAAAAACATTTTGTAATTATTAATTTTTCATTAACATTTTGAAAATTATAAGGAATTTGGAGTATAAATAAATAGTGAACTTAAATTATATTAGTGTAGACAAAATAGAAAGTAGGAGGATACATAAATGAAAATTAGACCTTTAGGCGACAAAATCGTAATTAAAGTTATTGAAGATACAGAACAAACAACAGGCGGAATCTTTATTCCAGATAGTGCAAAAGAGAAACCACAAAAAGGTGAAGTAATTGCAGTAGGCGAAGGTAAAACTTTAGACAGCGGGGAAAAAGAACCAATGGCAGTTAAAGTTGGTGAAACTGTATTATACGCAAAATATGCTGGTACAGACATCAAGGTTGACCACGAAATGTTAAAAATCTTGTCAATTAAAGATGTACTTGGTGTAATTGAAGGTTAATTAAAGCCAAAGGCTTAGAACGAATTAAATTAAAATTAATATTAGTTAAGGAGAAAATAAATTATGGCAAAGAAAATTGTTTTTCAAGAAGAAGCAAGAAATTCTTTATTAAGAGGTATAGATGCAGTAGCAGATGCTGTTAAAGTTACACTTGGACCTAAAGGTAGAAATGTAATTTTAGAAAAGAAATTTGGCGCACCTCAAATCGTTAACGATGGTGTTACAATCGCTAAAGAAATTGAATTAAAAGACGGTTTAGAAAACGCTGGAGCTCAATTATTAAAAGAAGTTTCATCAAAAACAAATGATGTAGCTGGTGACGGTACAACAACAGCTTCAGTTTTAGCTCAAGCTATCGTAAGAGAGGGTTTGAGAAACTTAACAGCTGGTGCTAACCCAATGAGCATTAAACGTGGTATTGATAAAGCTGTAGAAGTTGCAGTTGAAAAAATTAAATCAATGTCAAAAGCTGTAAATACAAAAGAAGAAATCGCACAAGTTGCAGGTATTTCAGCTGGTAACAATACAGAAATCGGTGAATTAATTGCAGAAGCAATGGAAAAAGTTGGTAACGAAGGTGTTATCACAGTTGAAGAAAGTAAATCTTTCGGTACAAACTTAAAAGTTGTTGAAGGTATGCAATTTGATAAAGGTTATATTTCACCATACTTCGTAACTGATGCAGAAAGAATGGAAGCAGTTTTAGAAGATGCTTATGTATTCTGTTGCAACAAAAAAATCAACTTAATCCAAGACTTAGTTCCATTACTAGAACAAGTTGCAAGAGATGGTAAATCATTATTATTGATTGCAGAAGATATTGAGGGTGAAGCTTTAGCAACATTAGTTGTTAACACAATGAGAAAAGTTATCAGAGCAGTTGCAGTTAAAGCTCCAGGTTTTGGTGACAGAAGAAAAGCTATGTTAGAAGATATTGCTATCTTAACAGGCGGTCAAATGTTTACTGAAGAACTTGGTATCAAAATGGAAAACGTAACAACACAAATGTTAGGTCAAGCTAAACGTGTAACAGTTACAAAAGACGAAACAACAATCGTTGTTGGTGACGAAACAAAATCAGCTGTTAAAGAAAGAATTGCTTTAATCAAAAAACAAATTGAAGCATCTGATAGCGACTACGATAAAGAAAAATTACAAGAACGTATGGCTAAATTGTCAGGCGGTGTTGCAGTAATCGAAGTTGGTGCAGCAAGTGAAGTTGAATTAAAAGAAAGAAAACTAAGAATTGAAGACGCTTTGAACGCAACAAGAGCAGCTAACGAAGAAGGTATCGTTCCTGGTGGTGGTGTTGCTTTATTAAGAGTTCAACAAGAATTAGAAAATAAATTAAATTCAACAGAATTTGATTCAGATGATGAAAAAATCGGTTATAGAATTTTAACAGCATCATTAGATATTCCTCTACGTTTAATCGCAGCAAACGCTGGTGCAAAATCAGATGTTGTAGTTGAAATGGTTAAATCAGAAGAGGGTGCATTCGGTTATGATGCAATGTCAAACGTATATACAGATATGTTCAAAGCTGGTATCGTTGACCCTGCTAAAGTAACAAGAAGTGCATTAGTAAACGCATCATCAGTTGGTTCAATGTTGTTAACAACAGAAGCAGCAGTAGTAGACATTCCAGAAGAAAAACCAGCAATGCCTGATATGTCAGCAATGGCTGGTATGGGCGGAATGGGCGGCATGATGTAACGCGAGTGAGCAGAGGCTGGAGAGCTTTTGCGAATGTGATGAAATCACAGTAGCAAAACTCGGAATTGCCGTTTAACGCGAACGAGCAAGACAACCTGCGTCAGCCGGTGTGAGCGGTGTTGGCTTTGCGTAGGCAAAGACAAGCAGGCGAACACTACGAAACCGCCGTTGCGAAGCGGAGCAATCTTGATTGCACAGGCGGGAAAACATTGCGTAAGCCGGTGTAAAACCTAAAATGTAGGTTGGGGTTTTCACCCCAACACAAAATAAAAAGAGGGGCGAAGCTAAAAGCTTCGCCCCTCTTTTATAAATAAAACTCGAACTAATTTTTTCTACCTGGAACTACATTATATTTTTCATAGTCTAATTTTTTTCTAGGTTTATTTACATCAGTATCGCTCATTTTTTTAATATCTTCTTCGGTTGTCTTAAATTTCTTCTTGTAAAGTTCAACATTAAATTGAACAACTTCTGGATATTGAATGTAAATATCGTTTTTAGAAAGTTTATTTAATGCTCTTCTCAAACAGCCCATATATACTGTTTCAAAGTGTTTTGTTTGAATATATTCACCAATAGCTTCAGGTTTTATAGAATCACCCTCAACCGCCAAAGTTTCCATTATAACTGGATTTTCTTGAGTGTATGTATCCTTAATTGCGGCTGTATAATGTTTATAGTTTGTAGAAACATTTGGGTCAATTGTTGTCATTACAACGTAGTAATTTTTTCTGTTTTTATGGTTATAAAGACCCTCTGTTGCATAATGCATGCTATCAGGAGCTTTTGATGCCATATAATCAAAATCTTTTAGAGATTCTAGGTAAAGTTGTTTACCCCAATTTTCTCCACCTTGTTCAAAAAATCTACCAAAATATTGTTGATATAAAATTTTGTGACCTTTCTTTCTTGAATATATATTAAACATCGCATTTTTCATTGCAATATTATTTCCTATATCATCAGGATTAGTTGCTTTATTAGAAATTTTTTGTGCTGCTTTTAAAATTCTTGTAGTAAATTCTTGTGGAACACCAGCATAAGCTAGTACAAATAAGCTTGCGTCATCAAACATTGAAAATCTTCCACCTACACCGTCATGCACGTATAGATTTTTAATATAGTTTGGATTATCTCTAGTTATCGCACTTAAGTTGTCATCTTGTGCAAATTTTGATGTACAAATAGCAAAGTGTTGTTGTGCTTTTGTTCTTGCCTCTTTTGGTCTTATGCCATTTGCGATATAATAATCTATCAATTCTTGTTCAAATCTTTTAAATGCATCTTGTGTTTCAAAAGTTTTACCTGATTTAGAAACAACCAGGAAGTTTAAGTTTTGAATACCAACATTTGTACTTTTAATAAAATTATCCATACTTAATGGGTCAATATCAGAATAGAAGTAAACATCTTGTTTATTGAATCCTGTCATATTTAATAAAAATTCTGAAGTATGTTTAGAGCCACCAATACCAAGAACTACAAGAGGTCTATTAACGTTATCTTTTCTCATTTTTAATTTATTAGCTTGAGAATAAATTTCTGATAAATGTCCTTTCAACTGTTCTTGTGGAAGATTTGCCCATTTTAAGAATTGTTCATTTTTATCTTTTCTTGAATTGAAATCATTTATAATCTTTTTAATTTCACTTTCATGAGAAGAATAATAATGATTAAAATTATCTGTCATATGAGGGAAAGTATAATCACCTGAATAATTATCTTTTACAACCTCTATTGTCTTGACGTGTTTATTTTCATAAGCTAATCTATCTAAATTCTCCATACTGTCTAAAGTTGGATTAATCATAGCCATGCTTAATATTTCTAATAACATAAGTTGGATTCTCCTTTTTTATAATATTAACATAATTGTTTAAAAAAATCTTTTAAGTTAAAATAAAAATATGAAGAAACCAGAATTATTGTTACCGGCAGGTAATATCGAAAAATTAAAATATGCAATCGAATACGGTGCTGACGCAGTTTATTTAGGCGTTGTAGACTTTAGCTTAAGAGCAATGAGAAAAGGTGAACTTATCACGCTCGATAACCTTAAAGAGGCTATAGATATTGCTCATCAGCATAATGTTAAAGCTTATTTAACATTGAACATTTTTGCTTTTAATCAAGATATAAAACTTCTTGAGCAAGCAATGGATAAAATTATTGAAAGTAATCCTGATGCGATTATTTTAACAGACTTTGGTGTATTTAACGTTGTTAGAAGATACATGCCAAATGTACCAATCCACGTAAGTACACAAACAAATATCTTAAACTATGAAGCAGTTAAATTCTGGAAAGATTTAGGTGCAGAAAGAGTAATTCTTGCAAGAGAATTGCCTATCAAGGATGTTAAAGAAATAAAAGAAAAAGTACCTGATATTGAAACAGAAGTATTTATTCATGGTTCTCAATGCGTATCATTTTCTGGAAGATGCTTGTTAAGTGATTACATGACTTATGGTGAAAGAAAAGCTAACCACGGTAATTGTGCTCAACCATGCCGTTGGAGTTACAAATTACTAGAAGAAACTCGCCCAGGACAATATTTTGAAATAAACCAAGACAATCGTGGCACACATATTTTGAGTCCAAAAGATTTATGTCTTGTTGAATATTTGAGAGAACTTATTGATGCAGGCGTAGATTCCCTTAAAATTGAGGGTAGAACAAAGAGCTTGTACTACGTTTCTGCCGTAACAAAAGCTTACCGTTCTGCTATTGACGAAGTTTTTGAAAACCCAAATTGTGATTTGCACAAATATTATGAAGAACTAAAAAAAGTTGGTAACAGAGGTTACACACAAGGTTTTTATCTTGGTAATAACAATTCTGAAAGCTATAGTTACGAGATTTCAAAAGGTTTGGCCGGTGCTGATTTCTTATGCGAATTTTGGGATAAGAAAGAGGATGACGAATTGTATTTAGTTAAAACTAAAAACAAATTCTTAAAAGGTCAAGAAATTGAAATTATAACTCCTGACGAACAATATTTCACTTGTGCAACTCAAATTATTAGCAAGAAAACAGGCGAAGAAACTGATATTGCAAATACAAATGACGAATTGTATATAAGATTTGAAAGAGCACCAAAAAATTACAAATTTGCTCTTGCAAGAACTAAGGAAATTAAAAATAATGATAATTAAACCAGATTATAATCTAAAAAACATTTATGAAATCACTCCAAAAATGCTATTAGATATGGGAATTAAAGCCATATTTTTAGATTTGGATAGTACAATTATGGTTTCTAAATCTGGTAAATTTACTCCTAAAACAATGGAATGGTTCAAAACTTTAAAGAAAGATTTTTATATTGCGATAGTAACAAACAATAAAAATCCTGAATATACAAAGCTTACAAAAAAAGCTATTCCGTTCAAGGTTGTAGAATGTGCAAACAAGCCAAACCCTAAAAAGGTAAAAGAGTTAATCCGCTTGATTTCTGTTAAACCACACGAGGTTGTAATGGTAGGTGATAGACCATTAACAGATATTCTTGTTGGCAAATTTGCAGGCACAAAGACTATCCTTGTAGGTTCAATTAATGACAGCGAAAACATGCCTACAAAAATTGTCAGAGCCATTGAAAGAAGTGTTATTCGTAGATTTTAATTTTATTTTAAATTTTTCCTCTAAGTAGATGTAATATTTAAAAATCGTTCAACAACTTGTCCGCATTCATAAAAAATGATATTATTAATTTATGGATAACGATAATCAAGAAATTGAAGAACTACAACAAATCCTAAGAGAAGATTCTTCTAACTTTCAAGTTAGACGTAGACTTGCAATGGCTTTATTGGACAAAGGTTTTAATGAAGAATCTCTTAAACAATTTCAATTTCTAATAACAATTTTCCCAAACGATGCCAGTCTTTACTACAACATGGGTATTGTTTACGAGAAAATGCGTAAGCTTGATTTAGCAGAACAAACTTACTTAAAAGGTATAGAAATTGCTCCTGATGATACAGATTTTTATTACAATCTTGGTCTTGTATACATCGACATGTACGAATTTGACAAGGCAATTGAACAATTTAAAATTGTTCTAGAAACAGACTCTGACGACGGAAACAGTTTCTTTAACTTAGGTTTATGTTACATAAAAAAGAAACCGCCTCAATTTGATATTGCAAAAATTTGTTTTCTAAAAGCTGTAGACTGCAATTCTCACGATATTTTTGCACATTTTCATCTTGGTTATATTTACAAAATGGAAGGTAAAATTAAGGAAGCTATTGCTGAATACCAAAAAGTTTTGGAAGAAAATCCAAACTGGAGTTGGTCATATTTTAACATGGGTGCAATTTATTTTGAGCAAGGTGACATTCAACAAGCAATCGAAAATCTTCAAAAGTGTCTAGAGCTTAACCCACGTGATGTTGAAGCTTACAAAATATTTTCACAAATTCTTATAAAAATTGGTCATGTAAATCAGTCAATAAACTTGTTAAAAAGAGCGTTAGAAGAAGTTCCTGATAATGGTGACATCTATTATATGCTTGCTCAAAATTACAAAATTGATAACATAACAAGCGATTACAAATATATGCTTGAAATGGCTCTAGAAAATGAAGATACGCTTACTACAGTTACTCCAGAAGTTGTAAAACAAGAACTTTCTGCTTTTGAACAATAAAAAATACTTCTATAATTTGCAACTAGCATGCGTTTTTGGTATTATTTTCTCAAGATAGTGAGGAATTTAATTATGAAAATGTCAAAATTATTCGTGCAAACTTTAAGAGAATTTCCAGCAGATGCGGAAGTTGTTTCTCATAAATTTTTAGCAAGAGCAGGATACATAAGAAAACTAACAAGTGGTGTTTATAGCTATTTACCGTTGATGTGGAGAGTTATTCACAAAATCGAAAACATCATCAGAGAAGAACTTGATGCATCAGGTGCTCAAGAACTTTTACTTCCTGTTGTTCAACCTCGTGAACTTTGGGATGAATCTGGTAGATGGGAAGCTTATGGTAAAGAATTGGCACGTTTTAGAGATAGACACGATAGAGAAATGTGCCTATCACCTACTGCAGAAGAAGTTATTACTGCAGTTGCTCGTGACGGTTTGAAATCATACAAGCAAATGCCTGTTAATTTATACCAATTCCAAGAAAAATTCCGTGATGAAGTTCGTCCAAGATACGGTCTTTTAAGAGGTCGTGAATTCATCATGAAAGACGGATACAGTTTTGACATTGACCAAGAGGGTTTGGATAAAGAATACAAAAATATGGCAGATGCATATACAAGAATCTTCAAAAGATGTGGGCTTGAAACAAAAATGGTTCAATCTGATTCAGGTGCTATCGGCGGTAGTGTAAGCCACGAATTTATGGTAATTACAACAACTGACGCTGGCGAAAACGATGTATTCTACTGCGATGGATGTGATTATTCTGCAAATTCTAACCACGCTGTATCAAAACTTCCGCCAGCAGAAGTTGACGGTAGCAAATATGGTTATACAGAGGCTAAAGTCGTTGATACTCCTCAAACTCATTCAATCGAAGAATTATGCAATTTCTTAAACATTCCAGCATCAATAATTCTAAAATGTTTAGTTTATATCGTTGATAAAAAACCTGTTTTAGCATTAATCAGAGCTGACAAAGAGGTTGAAGAAACTAAATTGATGAATGCTGTAGGCGGTATGGAGATTAGAATTGCATCAGCTCCTGAAATTGAAGAATTGATGGCTGAAAAAGGTTTCAATGCTGCAAAAGGATTTATCGGACCTAAAGGTATGGACGGAATCACTATTATTGCTGATGAAACTGTTAAAGATATGAAAAACTTTGTTGTTGGTGTCAACCAAGAAGACAAACACATGGTTGGTGCAAACTTAGAAGTTGATATTCCTCATATCGAAAAATACGACGATATTAGACTTGCTCAAGAGGGCGAAATTTGTCCACAATGTGGTCAACCATTAAAAGTTACAAGAGGTATTGAGGTTGGTAATATCTTCCAACTTGGTACAAAATATTCAAAACCAATGAACGCAATGTTCTTAGATAAAAACGGTAAGGCTCAACCTTATGTGATGGGTTGCTACGGTATTGGTGTTACAAGAACAGCAGCTGCAGCAGTTGAAAGATACCACGATGAGCACGGTATGTTTTTACCAATTCAAATTGCACCATATCACGTAACTATTGTGCCTGTAGCGGTTAACGATGAATTACAAATGACAACTGCTCAAAAAATTTATGATGAATTAATCAAGGCTGGTGTTGAGGCAGTTATCGATGATAGAACAGAACGTCCAGGGGTTAAATTCAAAGATGCTGACTTGATTGGTTTCCCATATAGAATTACAGTTGGTAAAACAATTACTGAGGGTAAAGTTGAATTTAAAACAAGAGCAACTGGCGAAATGGAAAACATGACTCCAGATGAAGCTATTGCTAAAATGATTTCAATCGTAAAAGAAACATTGTAGAATAAGTAAGGATTTCTATCCTAACAGAACAAACTAAAAAAGAAGAGGCGAAGCCGTTGGCTTCGCCTATTTCTTTTTTAGTTACTTTAATATTGCATATATTATTCTATATATCATTTTTAATTTTTGTTCGTCTGCAGAAATTAGTAATTTATTAATTTTTGGTATAAGCTTAATATCTTCAAGGTGAGAAAATTCAAACAAATCTTTAACTTCAACACCTAAAGCAATTGCTAATTTTTCTAAATTTTCGTCTTTTGGAAAATGATAACCTGATTCAATTCGGCTTATACTTCTAGGTTCAACACCAATAATTTCTGCTAATTCTGCCTGTTTTAGATTATTAGCTATTCTTAATTCTTTTATTCTTTTTCCCAAAAGTTTACATACATCCATTTTAACCTCTAATAAAACAATACTTTCATTGAGAAAATAAATAAATTATGTATTGCATAACTTGATTATTATTTTGATGTGGTAACATGTCTAGTATACTGATTAACACATCATTTACACATAATTTGGAGTAATTACGTGAGATTAAAAATTTTTCAAGATGTTTTTGATTTTCTAAAAGGCAAGAAAAGTTTGCAAATAGATAATGTTTACGTTGCTTATAAAAAACAACAAAAGACTTTAAAAAGAATAAAAAATAAAATACAAAATAATGAAAAAATTAAAGTTGGTTTTTTTGTCTTAGATACTCGTTCTGTTCCAACTTATAACTTGTTTAGATTAATGCAAAATGACAACATTTTTGAACCATATTGGATTGTTGTTCCTGACAGAGAAAAAGGTCCAAAATTTGCTGAAAAAATTTATAATGATGCTATTGAATATTTAACAGAAACTTTTGGAAAAGAATATTTAATAAACTGTTATGATGAAAATGGAAATTTTAAAACAATAAACGAAAATGTCATTGATGTAGCATATTTTAATTATCCATATCAAGAGTTATATCATCCATATCATCAAATAAAAACAATTATTGAAAACGGTATTTTAACACTATTTACACCTTATGGAATGTTAAGTGATAAAACAGATTATTTGGTATATAAAACTCCAGCTGTGAATTCATATTGGAGAATATTTATAGAATATAAAGAAACTCTTGAAGAGTTGGAAAAAGAAATGCAAAATAAGAATAGTCTCGTTTTGTCTGGTTATCCAAAAATTGATGCTTACAAGTCAATACAAAAAGATGAAAATATAAGAAAGAATATTATATTAGCTCCATGGCATGAACTTAAAAGTTTTATAGAATTTGCTGATGTATATTTAGATTTGCCAAAAAAATATCCAAATATAGATTTTGTATATAGACCACATCCTTTAGCTTTTTATTTTCTTGTAGAAAAAGGTTATTGGACTCAAAAACAAGTTGATGGATATTTAGAAAAAATGATTTCTTATCCAAATGTTAGATATTCAACTGAGGGTGACTATTATGAAGCATTTGCAAAATCTGATGGAATTATCCATAATTGTTCATCATTTCGTTCTGAATATTTGATAACAGGAAATCCATCTTGCTACGTAGAAATAAATTCAGACATTCATAAACATTTTAATTCAATTTGCCAGAAAAGTATTGAGAATTACTATATAGCAAATTGTGAAGAAGAAATTCAAAGGTACATAGAAGAAGTTATTCTTAATGGTGATGATCCATTGAAGAATAAAAGATTAGATTTTATAGAAAAATCTATAAAAGTTCATTACCCAAATAACTCTTTATATATTTTGAATTATTTAAAAGAACAATTTGAAGTAAAAAACAAGGATTAACATGAAACATTTTATAGTTGGACCAGTAGAATTATTTGATAGCACAAAAACTGTATTAAAAGATGGTTATAAATATTTTAGAACTGATGAATTTGGTTCTATGGCAAAAGATTGCCTAAATAGAGTTTCAAATTTACTAGGAAATTCAACACCAAATTCTCTAATTTATCTTGCTGCCTCTGGAACAGGTGCTATGGAAGCTGTAATCGATAATTGTTTGAAAAAAGAAGACAAGGCCTTAGTTGTAAATGGTGGAAGCTTTGGAAAAAGATTTTGTGAATTACTTAAATGGCATAATTTTAACTATGACGAAATAAAATTAAACTGGAATGAAGTCTTAAAAGCATCTGATTTAAAGCCCTATGAGAATAAAGGCTATACAATCTTTTTTGTAAACCATGATGAAACATCTTCTGGTAAATTATATGACATGCAATTAATTAGTGATTTTTGCAAAAGAAACAACATGTTATTGGTAGTAGATGCCATAAGTTCATTCCTATCTGATGAATACAATATGGAAAAATATGGTATTGACGCAACTATTATCAGCTCTCAAAAAGGACTTTGTCTTTCTCCAGGGATGTCATTAATATCCTTTAGCCAAAGAATAAAAAATATCGTACTAGCTAATCAAAATTCAAGTTCATATTATTTTAATTTAAAAGAATATTTTACAAATATTGAAAGAGGGCAAACACCTTTTACTCCAACAGTTTTTATAATGTACGAACTAAAAGATATGTTGGATAAGATTGACAGTATTGGTGGTAAAGAGGAATGGATAAAAAATATTAAAAACAAAGCTTTATATTTTAGAGAAAAAACAACGGAGCTGGGATTTAATATTCCAAAATACCCTTTATCAAACACTTTAACACCAATAATTTTTGAAGATGTAAAAGCATCCGAAATAGTTAAAGAGTTACGAGATAAATTTGAAATATGTGTTAATCCTTGTGGAGGAAATTTGGCAGATAAAATGCTTAGAGTTGCTCATATTGGCAATACAACAAAGGAAGATATTGATGATTTATTAGTTAAAATGACTAAAATTTATAACAATTTAAGACATTAATTAGGAGCAATTATGATAGGAAATAAAACAGTAGTTTATACTTCAGGTACATTTGATATGTTGCATATTAATCATTTGAAAATGATTGAATATGCAAGAGCTTTAGGCGACATTTTGATTGTAGGTGTTAATACAGATGAATTAGTTGCAAGTTACAAATCTACTCCAATTATTCCTTTTGAAGAAAGAATTGCATTAATGAAAGCTATAAAAGGTCCTGATATTGTTATTCCTCAACGTTCTTTAGATCATGCTGATAAAGTAAAAAAATTAAATTTTGATATTTTTGTTGTTGGTGATGATTGGACAGGCAAATACGATTATTTAAAAGAACAAGGTGTTGATGTTGTATACTTTCCTTATGGTGCTGGAATTAGTTCTTCAAGCTTGAAAAAGAAAATTTATAATAATTATAAAAAATTGCAAGAAAAAGCAAACAATCATTTACCTGTTGATATAGAAATCACAAGAAACAAGTAATAACAAAAGAAAGAGGCGAAGCCGTTGGCTTCGCCTATTTCTTTTGTTTGATTAAAAAATTATTTTAATATACTGAAAGCAACTATTTTATTGATGTTTACGTTCAGCCATTGATATTTAAAGCAAACATAATCGTTACATTCACAAGTATCCTCATCGCATGTGCAATAGTCATTTATTCTACAAACCGTTGCATCAGAAAGTGCTATCAATTCATCACTTTCACCTTTACACTTTGGCAAACAATGTTCAAAACTACCATCAATTTTTAAATGTGCTGTAAGTATAGAAATTTGATTTGTATTATTAATTTCACAAAGTTCTATCATTCGTTTTTTAATTTCTTTCATAAACATTCTCCTTTTTAAAATCCTAAAAGAGAATAAATTAAATCTATAAAATTTTAATCGGTAAGTTGGGTATATTTATAAAACCAAAAATTTTGTAGCACACTTGCACACAATATGAAAATACGTTATAATGGAGTATAGCAAGTGGCTTTTAGCAAAAGCTAAATTTTACACCACTCGTTTACTTTAGTAAAGTAAAGCTAGCGTTAGGACGACAATCATAAACGCTAGCTTTTGTTTATTTAACAAAAGTGCTATCATAAAATATATGACGGCTAGCGTTACAAACGTTGTCATAAGCAACACCTCCAATCCCGACGTAAGTACCGCCGTTTTGAAAAATGTGTGGTGTCCACTCGCTATACAATTTTCATTGTGCAAATTTTATATTTATATTATATATATTTTAAATAATAAAACATACTCTACACATAGAATTTTAATAGAAAAAGAGGTAAAACCAAAGGTTTCACCTCTTTTAAAATATTTACATTTTGGATTGCTTCGTCACTACATTCCTCGCAATTGTACATGTCAAGTAATTAGTTACATTTTACTTAGAATAAAAAGG
>ERZ808278.593-NODE-593-length-21976-cov-3.685826_pt1 | contig 21976 bp, 18 predicted proteins | sample MGYA00521239_ERZ808278 | MGnify/ENA primary metagenome ERZ808278 (study PRJEB31516, sample SAMN03275600) | gut metagenome | biome: mammalia-associated habitat; material: feces | host: Papio cynocephalus | place: Kenya | collected 2012-07-17 ... | reverse complement strand
CGAAAGATTACAGATATATATTACTATATATCTAGGCAATTTGCTCAACGTTTTGATTAAAGGCTAATGCTATATCGTTATATATTTTCATAAATGGTATTTTACCACCTGCTGCATTAGTATTATACCCTATAGCAGAACCAACTGATCTTATTCTTGCTATATCTATTCCTACTCCAGAACCTTGTCTAGATGCAAATGCTATTTCTTTTGCACCGTTCATTATGTGTTCAGTGCTATCTCCTATACTTACTAATATACAACTTATATAACTACCCATACTTAATCTAGCATTAGCATTAATAGGAGTAGCATTAATAAATTCTAATTTAGAAGTAATATCGTAATATTCTTTTATATATTCTATTCTTTTTTTCTTATCTTCATTTTGCATAGCAAACATAGCTATAGCCATATGCATGTGCTGTGGTAGTTCTACTATGTAACCATTATTCTTAGCTAGATACATTTTTTTCATAAGTTCAAATCCAGCACAATCAAATAGTAAATCTCTTTTAGGATCTATATAAGAATTTAATTCTTCTATTTCTTCATCTGTGTATTTAGTAAACCAATCTGAAAAGATATCTTTATTCCTAATGATATAAAGTTCCAATGTTACTTTTTCATATACATCTCCAGAACCTGGTCTAGAATAATATCTTTTAATATTATGGTATAAATCATATAGAGATAATCTTTGCGCTACATAAGTCCATTCTGGACATTGAACATCTACTTTAGATTTAGCAGTATCAATAAGAGCTTGTTGTATATCAGAACTTTTAATACCATCTTGAAACATAATTTGAACAGATAATTCTAATTCTTCGTAAGATACATTTTTTAATCCTTCACAAGCGGGTAATGTTTGTTTACGAATATGTTTAATATCTAATTCTTGCTTCATTCCATTTCTTTTAATTACATACATTTAATGTCCTTATATATTGAAATTAATCATTATAATGTTGAAATTAGAATGCGTTGTAAAATAGAGTTTTTTTTGTTTGAATTTTATATATCTTACCATATAAAGGATAATATTATGGTCGTATTAAAAAGTAAAAATATGTTTAGGATAAGTAAAGAAGATGAAGATGTTGTTGGTAGTGTACCAGTTGAACAACAAGTAAGTAATATAGAAGGAAGTGAAGTACTTGATAACACTGAGTTAGTAACAGCAGAAAATGAAGTTAATCAAGATTTAGAAAAATTAGATGCTGTTGTAGATACAGGACAAGAAATAGTAGACTTAAAAGAAAAGAATGAAGAAAAATTACAAACTTCACCACAAGAGATTACACAAGCAGATGTTATAGCTACTGAAAAAGATATGAGTTATCTTATAGGTAAATTACATGGATTAGGTATGAATATACAACCTAATAAATTTGTTAATGTAGGATTAGAAGCTGCTAATGCTGCTCCTATTCAAGCCTTTGAAATTCAACAAGAAGGAATAGGTCAAACCATTAAAGATTTCTTTGTTAAAATTTGGGAATGGATTAAGAAGGTATTTACTAATATTAAAAATTTCTTTAAGAAATTATTTGGTAATTCTGAGAAAAAAGAAGAAAAAATTACAGAAACAGTAAAAGCTTCAGGTGGAGATAGTAAAACAGTTGCTAATAATGTAGCTGATAAAATAGAGGTTATTGAAAATACTCCTAACGCAAGTGCTGATGAAGTATCCAAGAAATTCCAAGCATTAAAATCACAAGCTGCTGCAGCTAAAGTAAAAATAACAGAAGCTAAAGTTGAACAAATGAAAGGAACTATTAAACAGTTAGAACAAAATAAAACATTATTAATTTTAGCTGTTGCGTATAATGGTCGTCCTGACTTTGTAGATTTTCATAAATCATACGAAGATATTATGAATATTTATCTTTATTCAATGGAATCCTTAAAAAGTACTGAGGAAATTCCTAAACCAAAAATAATTTCTAAGTTTTATAATAATTTAGCAAAGAAAGCTAATATAGATCCAATAGAAGATCTTATCTATGATTTACAACTTAGTAATGGTAAACTACTTGTAAAATATCGAAGTAATGCTTCGTCTGAAACATCAGAACAAAAAACAGCTGAAATAGATTATAGTAATGTAGATCTTAAAATTTCTGGTTTTGCAAGAATGGCATTAAATAATATATTAGAGGGAGCTAAGAAAAGAGAAATTACTAAAGAGTTAGCACGCCTACAAAACCTATTAGAAAGTATGGAAAAAGATATAAAAGATAAAACAAAAGAATGCCAAGCACAAATTGAGCAAAAGAGTGAAGAAGAGAAAGCTAGAACATATGAAATATTAAACAATGGTGTAAAATTAATACAACTTAACATTATGGCAATATCACTTGGTCAAAGATTACTTGTAGATTTATTAACAGTTACAGATAAATTATTAGATACATTTAAAGTATAATTAATACAGCCACTACTATCTATCTAGATAGTAGTGGTGTTAATTTTTTAATCTCAATGTTAACTGACTTATACTAAATATTAGGAGAAAAATATGGACGAAGATGATCTATTAGCAGACTTAGAAAACCTAGATGAGTTAGCTAATGTTAAAAATACTCTAGATAAAGAAAACACTACTAATAAGCCATCTTATAATTCTAATTGGAATATGCAAAATAAGAAATGGCCGTGGGAAGAAAATGATTTTAAACCTAAAAAGATAGATCCTGAAACATTTAAAAAAGTAGGTAAGAGTTATACTATAGCATATAGTAGTGCAGCTGATATAGATGATGATATAACTAATAAATTTACTAAGATAGCTAAAGCTCTTTTACTTAAAGGATATATATTAAGACATCGTGGTGGTGAAACAGATAAACTATGGAATGAGTTAATATCTTTAGAAGGTATGAAATATGAATCTTATCTTCCTTGGAAGAAGTTTAATACTAATATTAAAACACCTCTAACATTTTCAACTACTAAAGAAGTACATGAGTTAGTAGCTAATTACCATAAAGCATATAATAAGCTTAAACCAGGACTTAAAAACATATTAGCTACTGAAATATACACTTGTTTATCAGATACATTAAATAATCCATGTGATTTAATTATAGTATATTCTCCTAAAGGAGATGAAACTATTACTAAGAATGTAGATTTTAAAGTATTAGGTAATACTAGTTTTGTTCTTAGAATAGGAGAAGCATGTGGTATACCTATTATTAATATAGCTAAAGAAAATGCATTAACAAGACTATTAGAATTAGTTAAGAATAAAGAAGCATTAACTACTACAGCTACTGAATAAAAAATAACTATATTTAATTAAATTGTGGTATAGTATATACTGATATCACATCATCTTATGAAAGGAGCAAAGAATGAAAGCAAAGCGTAAAGTGTTTTGGTTTGATGGTCGTTGTTCAGATATCAATAGACCTGTTAATCCTAATACACATTGGAATTTTAAACAGCCAAGTGTAGCTAAGGGTAGTAAGTCTTATAATCTGGATGATAACAGACTAGCCAAACACATCAACGAGATTTTAAAACCCTTTCTTCCTTCTCTTGCTAATGCAAGAAAAAGAAGAAATAAGCTTAAGCGTTTACAAAAAAAATCTGCATAGCAGATATTTTAAAACCATTTCTAAAAGGAGTATAAAATGGGAGCCTCAAAACAATTTAACGAAGTCAGTAGGTATAATGGGTATGTTGACACATCTAGTGTTAATGCTAAGCCTAATTATGAAGGTCGAGGTTATGTAAAAAAGAATAACCAAAATGGTAAGAAACCATTTAACAAGAATGGTAACTTTAAAAAGCCATTTAAACCTAAGCAACCAATACAGGCTTACAGGCATAATAAATCTAACAGGGAAGCAGGAAAAGATTATGCAAGAGAAAGAGTTGATTTAGATACTTTTGTTAAACGATGCATTGATGGCAAGTTTGTATTTAAAGTATTTAAATATAAGAAATACGACAACTTTGAAAATGATGAAGTTCAATCACAAAGATACTTCCCATCTTACATAGCACTTCATAAGCATGAAGGCAACTTCTACATGTTCAATGTCAATCGTAAACTTACAGCTGATAATGTTTCACAAGCAGTTAAAGTTAAATCCATATTTGAGTATAAAGATGGTAACATCTATATCAACACTAATACTGGATATGGATATACAGCAGAACCATTCCTATCTCCTAAACAATTTAAGAGATATTACGGAATGTAAAAATCATGCTGTATAGTTCTGAGATATTGAATAACAGAACTACAGGAGCTAGTGAGTTGTCTATTGGCACTCACTTAGCTCTTGAATCTTTATTTTTTGACAAACTTAAGCTTTATGACGATACAAGAGAATTTAAGAAGTTAAAAATACAAGATTATAGTTACCATGTTTTCAATATTTTTACCATAATAAGAAATATTTTAAATGCTTGTGAAGAGAAAGATAAACTTAGTATTTTAACAGATAAAGAATTTCCAGATTTACTAAGAGATGAAGTTGGAATAATTAATAGTTATTATGTAGGAAGTGGTTGCACTCCTTATTTATTTTATCCTGATTACTCTAGTGTAATAGATAAATTAAATAAAGATAAATTACCTACTATGACAGAACCTATGAAACAATTAGTAGATATATCTAATACAGTTGCAGATTTAAAAAAGAGAAATTTAATATCTGAAAATAATACAGTAGGAGAGAAACAAAAAAGGAATCATATCTTACCTGTATTAAAAGGTAAAGTCTTAATAACAACTCATTGTTATGTAGATTTATTTAATAAGAATGATTTATATTTATTAGAATCACATACAGGCGCTATAAAAGGTAAAAAAGAATGGAATACTAAATATCATAGTATAGGTAATAATGATTTAAGTCATTTACCTTTTAATCAACACTTATACTATATACTAGGAGATTATAATTTAGTTACACCATTAAACTTATTATTAAGAAGACAAGTTTTAGATTTATCTCGTAAGATGAAATGGAATACATTAACAACTAGATTAAAAATACAAATTGACTTAATGAGAATACCAGATGTTTATAAAATAATTAATAAGATAAGATTACCATATTAAAAACTACTACACTAGGAGTAAATACTCCTAGTGTAGTATATCCTTAACTTATTTTTTTATCCACCATTTATAACTTTCATTACTTGCATTTTTATTATCATCTTTTTGTTGTTGTTTAACAGGTTCACTAGATGGAGCATTAATCCTATTCTCTACACTATTATCTGTTTTTTGTTTAATAGCTAGTTGTAAAATATTAACAAGTGTTTTAGTTAAATAACCATATTGGAAACTAGCATCAAATGCTAATGAAGTACCTAATGATTGTAAGAAAGATAAATTTCTTTTTAATACTATTTTAATACTTTGGTCAATTTCATTTTCTTTTAGAATATCATCTCTTAATTTTTTAACTAAATTCATAGCATCTTTATTTAACTTTAATATAGTATTAAAATATTCATTATGTCTTCTAGAAATTTCATATAGTCGTTTACTAACATTAGGTATGTCTCCATAACTATTAACACCTGCTAATGTTATAGACATAGAATTTCTATTAGTTATTTTACATTTATTATAAGATATAGGTAATCCATATTTATAATTTTGATCTTTACTAGAACCATAATATTTAATACCTTCTCCTTTAATTATAGAGACATAATAACAATTAACATTTTCTTGTTTTTCAATTAGTTCTATAAGACCTTTATGGATATCATTTTGAGAAGATTCTTTTTTAATATCTTCTAATAATTTTTGTTTTTGAGAACTAACTTGTTCATCAGATGATGATTCAGGAGTATTAGTAAGTTTATATACCTCTTGTAATCTTCTAGCAAATGGATTACCTGTATTAGTAGTATAGTATTCTATAATTTGACTGTAATCTAATTTACCATTAGTAACTAAAAGAATAGCTCCTAACATTCTTTGTATTTTACCCGTATTTTTTTCGTTAAATCCATTCCATTTTATACCATTATTATCATGACAAAATACATTAATATTATCTATTGCTTTTTTTTCATTACCCATGAAATTAGAAAATTTAGTTATCCATATTCCTAGTTGTTTACCTACTTTAACTATAATATCTATTATCTTTTTAAAAAAGTCTTTAATAGTATCTATAAATCCTTCTAAAGAAAGTTCAACTCTTTGTTTAGCACTATATTCTTCTTTAGAATAATTAATGTATTTAAGATCTTCGTATTTATAACCTAATTGTCCTAATGAATATATTAAATGCTCTCTAACAACAGCTACTGTATCTTCTGATATATTTTCTTCTACTTCATGAGTAGAACGATTATAAAGCTGCGCATCATCTAGTTGTTGTATAGCTGCATCTTGTGCTTCTAAAATATTATTTAACCTATTAATATTATTTTCAATAGTAACTACTTCTTGTTCCATATTACTAGCGTCTGATTCTAACTCTTGATATTGTGTATCACTATCTACATTAGATGTATTAAGGTCGTTTTCTACTTCTTCTAAAGACGGAGTAAATAAAGTAGTTTTACTTGGTAAATGCATAAAGTATCCTTTAAGTAAGATAAAAATTCAAAAAACCTTTTAAGTATTGACAAATGATAAATAAATAACAATATATTATTAATAGAGGAATAGAGTTATATTCTTTCCTGTATTTTACTAAAAGGTGTGAATATGGTAGGCAAAGTAAGTGCTGTCTTAGCACCACCTAAGATGATGGCTGATCTTTTATCTATGATGAAATTCTTTGTCATAACTAAAGATGATTTAGAATATAGAAAAAAGATAGATGCTAAATCTAGTGATGCTGTTAAAGCAGCTAAAGTCATATTAACTATTGGTGAAGTTGCTATTTTTTGTTATTGTCTATATAAATGGTGCATGAGTGATAAAGGAAATAACTGTGTTTAGATTTGCTTTAATAATGGTGAATATCGCTATTTCAATTTGTGCACTGCGGACTATTATCATTAAGTCACATGAGTGTCTTGATGATATTGATAGACAATTTCAAAAAGATGACAATGACAACAAAAAGTAAATCCTAAACCAATGGTTATAAGTTAGTGGCACTACTGCCACTAACTTAGTCTCTGTATTTTCTTTTTTTAAAAAAGTTTGCTGAAATTTCTTAATAAGGAGAATAATATGTATGATCCTGATATAGGTAATTATGAATTTGACGAATTAGTAAATGATTATCTTTTTAATATATTTCCAGATATTAAGTATGATAAGATATTAGAAATTGCTAATATTATACATAATCTTAATCATCTACCTAATCTTAACATTGACCTTGATTTAAATCAATTTGAATCAGAACTTGAAACTATCATAACAGAAAATGAACAAGATAGTAACGATGCTATAGGAGATATACTATATTCTAAAATTATATCTACCTATATAGACTATTTAGAAGAATTAGGTGTTATAGTATCATCAGATGCAACACTATCTCAAATAGAAGATATCTTTAGATGTCTTATTACTATATATACACTAGATACTTCTATTATGGAAGAAATGTTATCTCTTATTACTAATAAAGATAGAGATGATGTAGAGATATTTATAGATATCATAGATGATTATTCTAATCTCTCTACTTCACAATTACTAACTATTATAGAAGATGTAACACAAGATACATTATCTAGATTAGAAGAATATTATCAATTACAAATCGGTATGAATAATCCTAATCTTGATATTAAAGAAAAAAATGATTTAGAATATCTTATTAAATCTAATCCTATGTTTATAAATACTAAAATAGTTAAAGATATATTAGAAGGTAAAACATATGATAATATTACAGATGTTAAATCTATGCTATATAAAACATTAGAAGAATTAGAAAATAATACTACACTTATACCATATGAAATTATAGCTTGTTTATATATTACTAATACAGAGAAAATAGAATTAACACAAATGTATAAAGAAGAAATAGATTTATCATTAGTATCTTGGATAGGTGATATACAAGATAAGCATACTATAATAGATAAACTAGTAGCATCTGTTATAACAGATCTTACATTTAGGAGATAAATATGATTAATAAGATAGATTATTTTAAATATTGTCTAAATAGTACAGAACTATTAAAACTAAATTGGTATTATAGTTTTCTAGTTAGTTTAACTAGTAAAGAAATTAATACTGATTATTTAAGAAATACAAATTCTAAATTAGAAGTTAAGATTAATAATGAATGGGAAGAATGTGATGAATCTTTTAGTATTCCTGTATATACATTGCAAGAGAGTATTAATCTTAATTCTGGAGATTTAAAAAACCTAAATGAAAATATAACTACTACTATGGGTAGAGCTATTGCAAATAAAGTGTTACTCGAATATCCATTAGGTAATAAGATATCTTATATTAATAAGAAATTCTCTATTCCAGATATAGAAGATATATTAGCTAGTATGTTACAAAAGAAAACTTGTAGTATAGCAGAATATTTAAAGTTTACTAATAGTTGTTCATTTTTAAGTAACTTAAGTATTATTACTAATGTTAGTGCGACTTATAAAAATGTATTACCACCTCCTAATTTAGAAAAGTTTAAAAAAGAAAAGAGTTTAGAATATGACGCTAAGTATGGTAAGAATTGGAGAAAAGATAGATTAAGATGTGTTGAGTTTCAAGATGAACTTAAGAAACTAGATGATGAATGGTTAAAAGATGATCCTAGTTATGGTAAGTTATTAAATAAGAAGATTAAAGATAATGCAAGAGTTAAAATGTTTTTATCATTTGGTCCTGAAGTAGGATTTGATAAATCAGGAGAGAAGATGGAGTTTGTGGAGAATTCATTAATGGATCAATATCCTGATGATACTAAACAAATAACTGCTATGTTTAACTCAGCGAGATCAGGTAGTTTTGATAGAGGTTCTGAAACCCAAAAAGGGGGTCAGGCAGCTAAGGATATACTAAGAGCTACTTCTAGTTATAATATAAAAGAAGGTAATTGTGGAAGTAAATTAGGTAAGTTAATTACAGTAACTAAAGATAATACACAGGCATTAAAAGGTAGGTATATGTTAGTATCTGGTAAACCTGTATTAATAGAACAACCAGATAGTTTAATAGGTAAAACTATTACAATTAGATCTCCTATGTATTGTAAGGTAGAAGGAAGTACATTTTGTACAACTTGTTGTGGTAGTACAATGACAACACATAAAAATGGATTATCATTATCTGTTTTAAATATTTCTAATATCTTATTAAATACAAGTTTAAAGTCAATGCATAATTCTCAAGTAGCATTAACAGATTTAAATCTAAATGATGTTATGTCTTAAAAAAAAAGAACTAGAGAAGAGTATATCTCTTCTCTAGTGGAAGTTTCTAACGCTTATGCACAGCAGGTATTACTGTAGGTAATTTTTCAGAATCACCTGAAACGAATTGTTCTATTTCATTTTCAAGTTTCTCTTTTACCTTAGTAGCATATTGGACTCTTGCTTCATCTACTAATTCATTAGCGACAGTTTGTATTATACTGTCATCTACTCTTTCATAGACTAAGTCCATTACATACCTTCTTATGATTTCTCTTCTATAGGTATCAATTTTAGGAAGTATATCATCAACAATATCTTCAATGTAGTTATCTACATCATATTGTCTATCTATCTTACTTCTTATTTTAAAGTATGCTTGCTTATATAACATTTCAACATACTCTATACCCATAGTTTTGATTAACCATTGTTTTCTCTCCGGAGAGAGTTGTGCTTCTACTCTATCCATGATTTTATCTTCTAATACACTGTAATTAGAAGAATTGTCTAGTTTGACAATTAAATCATATAGTTGATCTTCAAAAAGCTCTGTTGCTTCTTCAGAGATTTCTTTTTGAATTTCAGATAGAGCATGTTTTTGGTTAGAAATTTCTTTTTGAAAGTCTGATACTTGGGCATCAGTTGCCTGCTTTTGTTCTTGCTTAATAAAATAGAGCGAAAAAATAACGATACCAATTATGATACCAATGCTAGCTACTAAACCTAAAAGTATTTTACAACACTTCATGATTCATCCTTTCAATAAGATTTTTATTACTAACAGCATGCTTGTTAGCTTATTAATAATGTATAGTTATTTTTTTATTAAATAAAAAAAATAATATAAGAGTAAGACTAATTAGTCTTACTCTTATCTTTTAAAATTAGTTAGACTCATTAAGTTTAACTAACTCTTCTTCATCTTCTCTTAATGTATTATGTATACACTGTTCTACAAGTTGAACTCTTGGTTGCCATATGTCATTAACTACTAGATGATATTTATCTTCTTTAAACTTATTCCAAAACTCTATAAACTTATCAGTTCTAAAACAATAAGTTAATTGTGGTTTAGCAAAATGACTAACTTGTAGCATTTTCTTAATATAAGGAACTTTATAAGAATGCGCATGTGAATATACACAACTTCTATCATTCCTATGTATATTAGTTAATGCAATATAACTAACATAACCATTTTTAGTTTTAACTAACATGAACTACTCTTAATTTTAGATTATGATGTATTTTTGATAAATAACATCTACAAAATATTATATATAATTTAAATTATATGTCATCTATGTATCTAACTTAAAATAAGAAGGAGTAAGTCAAAATGAATACCTTTAATAAAAGAGCATTGTGTAAAGAGTTAGACATTTATACTAAATCATTAGTATCTATACATAATAACTACAAAATTAAAGAAGGTGTAACAGAAAAGATACTTAATTGTTACTTTTTAGAAATGTCTAGTGTTATGGAAGAGATGTTAAATGTTATTAGTGCAACTAAAGAAAAATATATTACATCTAGTGTGTTAGATATGGTAGAGTTAGAAATACTTAATGCTAAATTGTTTTTCTATAGTTTAACTTGGTTAGAGCCTAATGATATTAACATAGCAGCTAAATATATATTATCTAGTATTACACAAATACTTAATGCTTATAAACAAGCTACTGGTGAAACTGTTCCTCTTAAACCTTATACTAAGATACCAATGAGACAAGATATTACTTTAGATATTAATAAACAAGAAATGAGAATGGCTGATACACCTTTAATTAAGGATCAGCATAGATTTTTAGAATTAGATTATACTTTTAATATTTATGTATTGCATAAAGTTTAATATACATACAGTAATTCCTTTTAAATATACTTTAAGAGTAGATGATATTAGTAAAGATTTTGATTTAAAATTCCTACATGTTAAAAGAGCATTGCTTTCTCATATGGATCATAGATTAAAATTAGATATAGAAGATTTTGAAATATGGAAACAAACTATAAATATATTAAAGTTAGAGAGAAGTTTAAATAATAAAGAATTAGAAATTACACTTGAATACGAGTCTAATAAAATGAGACATGATGTAGTATATGGTATGTAATAAAATTATATTACTCCTAGTAGAAATATTTCTACTAGGAGTGAAGTATTTTTTTTATTTAAAATATAAATCTATTGCTTTATCTTCTAGTTTAGATAATACCATACCTGCAGCTCCCATAAGTAAAGGAGAATTAACTATACGAGCTGATATTGATCTATAACTAAATAATGCATCTACTGTTGTTCCATCTTCTGTAGTAATATTATGATCAAATACTTCACCTACTGTAAATTTCAACTGATTAGCAAATATAGCTTTATCTCCTATTCCTTGTTTAACTCCTACTTGTATATAAAATTTAATTTCTATATAACCTGGTTGTAATACATCACCATTAATACTATAACTACCATTTTCTATCTTACCTGTAAATCCTGTATCTGCTTTAGTTTGTCTATCTACGGCCATAGTAAATTCTCTTATAGTATCTGACATATCTTCTAAGTTACAATTATACTTAACTTGTATCTTAGTTATAACTCCTCTTACTTTTGCTTTAGGAGAAGATGTTTTTAAATTCTTTAAAATTTCTAATGTTCTTGCATCTAGAGTCTTATCTAAAAATCCTCCTGCCACAGAACTAAGTAATGTATCATTAGGTTCTAATCTATCTCCTACTTTCTTAACATCATAAATGTTATTAGCTGCTTCTATTACTATAGATTTAACTTTAGTAACTGTAGTACCTAATTTCTCACTCATGTGTTGTGATATAGCTGCTGAGTCTTCATATGTTTCAGGATTTTCTACTAATGCAACATTAATAGTAGTTCCTTCTCTATAGATAACTCGTTTAGGGTTAAAGATATCTGGTTGAAAGAATGCTTGATCATAAATAAGAGTATCATCTTTACTAACTTTATCTCCTACTTCAACATTAGACTTCATAACATGTGTATAACATGCTCCTGATTCTTCTTTAGTAGTCCAATCTTTAATTTTATATTTCTTAATAGTTTTATTATATTTAACCTCTACTTCTGTTTTACTAACTTTAGTAACTACTCCATTATCTTCTGCAGTAATAACAAACTTATCATTAGATCTTATAGGCACAATAGCTTCATATCCTGTTCTTACATATGGAACAGACATACCATTAATAGGTATGATATGTGATTTCATTATTGAGGCAAAATTTAATCTTTTTGTATCATCACTAAGTGAGAATGGACATAATAATGCAGATGTTGAATATGTGCTAACAGGTCCGTCTTTCTTAGCATCAAATTCATCTATGCCTCCTCTTATGTCCTTAATCTTAGGCGCTGCTGTCATGTATGCAGTAATACCTACATCACCACTATCTTTAACAGCTTCTGATATAACACCTACTTCACTTTCATTATAGATACGACTACTTCTTGCTAATGCTTCTTTATTATAACCTAATGAACCTAAATAACTAACATCTTCTGTTTGTTTCATAGCAGCTATAGGATTTAAATCATCTACTAATACAGTAGTTGAATCTTCGTTAATTAAACTTATTATACTATATGGTTTAACATTAATTTGTGCTTTACTAAATGCAGATTTATTATCATAATCTCTTATTGCATCTATAAGTTGATGGTATATCATACCAGCTATTCTTTCATATCCTTTTATACACATATCTTTAATATTATTAGGATTATTATAATAATCATCTAGTAACATCTCAGATGCTTTAATTAATAAACCTTTAAAGTTAGTAGGAAATTTAGCTTTCTCTAATATAGATAATGAAATAGGATCTACAAATAATGCTTCTAATCTTTTAATTTCGTTAATATAAAGAATAGAATAATCTAATTTAGAACATAATGCCATGAAACTAGATTTATCGTTCATTACTTTAAATAAAGTATCTTTTAAAATTTTATCAACAGAGTTTAATCCAGAGATTATCATATCTCCTAATCCATTATCTCTTGTAATGTATAATTTAACATCTTTAAATTTAACTACATATTGATTAGGTTGTAATGGTTTTCTAATTTTAACTGGATGAGATTCATATTGTAATTTTAATATCTTAAGTAAGTTAGTTAATCCATAATAATAACTTAATAAGATTGCAACAGGAATAACTTTCTTAAATATCTTAATACAACTAAATTCAATCGGTTCTTCTTCTTTTATTATACCTAATATTTCGTATATGTTAGGTATTTCTACATATTGTTTATCTTCGTATCTAAATAATCTATTTTGAAAATCCATAAGTATAGGAACTCCTACTTGAACTCCTACTAATACTAAATTATCTTTTTCTAATATCTTAATTAAATCTTCACTAAGGTTTTTAAATAAATTTGCTCTCTTAGTATATTCAAAGTTAAATACATAATTTTTATATTTAAAGGATTTAATATATCTAGAAAAATGTGAATAATCAAGTGGTAATTTTACTTCTTCATTATCAGAAGGCATAAGAATTAAATCTTTAATATCTCCTACCTCTTGATAGCGTTTAGAGAGTTGATTCATTAAGTAATAACCTATATCATTCTTTTTATAATAAGCTTTATCTATAAAGAACTTACCGTAATAAGAAGATAGTTTTACTCTACCATTTTCTATTTTTCTTATAACTGTATCTTGTCGTTGCCATCTCATAGTGTAAGTATTACTAGATATTTTAAATGTTCCATCATCTTCTATTTTAGGTAGTATAAGTCTAACTGTACTAGTTTTATTATCTAGTGTTTTAAATACTATCATATGCTCTTCTGAATCTCCTAATGCAGATTGCTTAGGAGTTATTTTATAATCTTCTATTATAACATTATAATTTTGTAAACTATAAATAATTCTTATTATATCATCGTGGTAATGATTTTTAATATAATTAGATCTCATAGTGTTAATAACATTATTATTATATCTTTCGTCAAATACAACCTTATTAGAAGTTATACTAGATTCTTCTTTAGGTATATCTAATTTTAAATCTTCATGTAGAATATCTCCTACTGTTTTATCACTACCATATGGATCTTTCTTAGTAAGATTTTTAAGTAATGTATTTCTCATAGACTCTGCTTTTTTCTTATCTAATACTTTATTCTCTTGTAAGTGAGTTATCTTTTCTTCTACATTATTATAAGTATATTTAAACTCTTTAATATCATCAAGTTTAGGAATGTCAATATCTTCTAATGTATCAAGATTAAGTTCTGTTTGAACTAACTTTTTATCTAAGAGTGTATCATCTTCTTCATGGTGTGTATCTGTTACATCATCATCTAGTTCTGATTCAATATTATCTCTATTATTATTAATTTCATCTACTAATGAATTATAAATCTCTTCTGTTTTATCAGGTAGTTCAAGATCTAATTCATCTTCATTAAGTTCGTCATCTAGAGGATCTATATCTTTCATAACTGTATCTTTATCTCTTGTAGGTGCACCATCATTAACAGCTCTCTCACCTGCTTTATTTTGTTCTTTTAACATATCTATAACATTATGAAAACTCCTAAACTTATTATCTGTTATATCACGCTTAGTAAATGTCCATTTAGATTTAATATCTTCTACTTTCTTTTCTTCTTTTACTTCTTCTTCTTTAACCTCTTCTTGTTTTTCTTCTATTTCTTTATTAGCATCAGATTCTATTTTCTCTCCATTATTATCTATATCTTTTTCTAATTGTTCTAATTCTTGTTCAGACATAGCTGCATTAGTAGCAAATGTATTTACTAGTTTATAAAATATCTTTCTAAAGAATTCTGGTTTCTTACTTTTAATACTTGTATCTATAGCTCCATAATTTTCTATATTAGATAATAATGTATTATAATTAACGCACATTATTTTATTATCTATTACAAATATAATATCTACCATCTTCCATTTATCTTTAGGTATTTTATTAAATACACTAGACTCTTTTAATTCTGGTGTAAATAACTTCCAAAATTCTAAGAAGTTAAAATCTTGTGTTGTTTTAACATAAGATAAATAAGCTGGTTTCATATCTCTTGCATATTTATCTAACATAGCTCTACTAGGTAAATTACTAGGTAACTCTATAGTTAAAAAACTTCTTCTATCTGAAACAGTAAATAAATTTTCTATAACACTACTAATCATATTTCTATATTTATAATAAGGATTTAAAATATTCATAGTGTATCTATATTTACCAGGAACAGGACCAAAATTAACTATTTTCATAGTTCTATTATTACATGCTATTTCTTGTTTAGGTTTTAAGAACTTCCATTCTTTTAATTTTTGATTAGCATCTTTAATATAAAGAAATGGAACATAATTAATAGCTCTTAATTTACCTTCTGTTTGATTAGCATAATCAAATATTGAAATGACTTGACATTTCTCTATGTTTCTTAAATATCCTATATCTTTAGTTATATAATATGGTTCATCTTCCACTTTCCACCAATATAATGCACTATCAATAGGAAATATCCAATCATTAGCATTAAGTATTCTTGGTTTAATAAAGTGTGCTGATCTTCTTAAGAATTTAGATTTAACTGTCTTTTCATAATATGCAACAGTAGCCATCTACTACTCCTTATATAGTAAGGTATTAAAAATTCATCGAACATAATTATATATTATAAAAGTATAGTTCAGATAGACAGAAGTTATAACTTCTGTCTATCTTATATTATAACTATGGTAGGAGGTGAGAAGAATGGTAAAACCAGTTAAATGGTCATAACACCACTTTCGCCATATAGAGGAGATCACACCCTGATAGTCTCTAATGGCGATAGAGCAACTTTAGTTAAGAACAAATCTACAAAAGTAAAATTTGTTCAAAACGCAGTTGCTAGACCTATTGGTAATACCAATAGATTTTTTAAACATTCATAACTAAGTTATGAATGAAATCCTGTATATTTAATTAAATACAGGTTGGGAGATATTATATATCTCCCATATAATTTTAATTTTAAAATAAAAAAAAATAGAACGGAGCCTCAACAACACTCCGTTCTTTGACAGCGTTAAATTCAACAGCTGCAGATTTTGAATAAATAGTTATATTTAAAACATATGGACGATACGATGTACCACTAGTTGATTATAAATCACATATCAAAAGGAGTTGGTCCATATCCTATTAATGATATAAAATTATTTTTTTTTTTGATTTTATATACCCAATACAAGGATACTCCTATGGCAAATTTAGTTAGTAGAAATGTATTAAACCAAGAAGAATTAACACAAGAAGCATTTTGGAATACATCTAAATCTATATTCTTATCTTCTGATAAAGATCTTCCCAAATACGCTAGACAATATTTAGATAAGTTAAATTCATATACAGATGATATTAATAAAATAGAAATGAAATTAGGTATGACTTCTAATCTTAACATAGGTAATATGCAAAATGCATCTAAATATCTTAATGTATATATAACAGCTAGTAAATTAAAATTAGAAGTACCTGCTATATTTACTTATCTTAAAGATAGTTCAGAACTTAAAGCAGTAACATTATTTAATGCAACTATTGAAGAACTTAGTAAAGTTAAAAAAAGATCAAGTGATGGAGTATGGGATAGTTTATGGGCACAAGATAATATAGCTGCTACTTTACAAGATATGGCTGATTCTATAAGTAAGAAAATTAAACTAACTAAATATGAACAAGCATTAATAGATATAACTCCTAGATGTAGACCTAAATTCTTTCAAAGAGGAGTTGCTACTTCTTTTCAAACCGTGAGAAATTCTTTAATATGTTATTATCCTGTGGAAGTAGATGAAGATTTATTAACTGTTGCTACTGTTAATACTGAAACATATTTAGATCCTAAAATAGCAGCTGCTAGTGGGGCAGGACATATTCTGACAGAAGTTCTAGTTGATGATGAAAAACATCCTTATGCTAATGCTGGTTTACATGCAGCTAATCAAATAGCTACACATACACAAGAAAAATTATTTTTAACTCCATATTTTTCAGTATTGGTTAATAGAGATGATGTACCTTTAATTAATAATTATAAAGATAACATTATAGCTAAAAAAGATATAAAAGTATTAAAAGATATGGTAAGTTATTTTGATAGGTTTGTTAATGAGATTACCAAGAACTATTTTGACGATAAAAGAAAACTTATCTCTCTAGCTACAAGATGGGAGAGATTAGTAATGGAATCATATATATCTTATGATGGTATGATAACATTAAATAGAGAAGTATTAGGTAAGATAGATCAATATGGTAAAACTATTGAAAATCTAATTAAATTTTATAAGGCAATATTATAATAATACACTATAGAGTAGAACATTAGTTCTACTCTATAGTAAAAAAAAATTAATACTAATTTATAACAGTGAATAGATAGTTTAATTAGATACATACAGTTGATTGGCTGAATATAAAAATCTTGACATATAAAGGAGAAAACATGTTTAAGAGCAAAAAGAATTTAGCACTTAGTGTTATAGCTAGTTTAGCAATATTAGAAGTAGCTAATGCAAATTGTACTGGATTACAAGTAGTGCAAGGTGGACATCCTGCTGCTAATTATGCTAAATTAGAATGTTCAGGACACACTACTTTACAAGAATTACAAAATAGGTTATGGGATACTAAAGCTGGTTTAGGCTTAGGTGGACTATGGTGGAGAGCATACGCTGTTGATTACTATTTCACAGGAACAACAGATCCAGGTGATATTACAGTTACTGACTTCCAAGGTGCAAGATGGGATGCAGCTCATACGGCGTCTTATAGAAGATTACATTTTAACGATTTTCAAGCAGGTAGCACTAATTTCTTATTAGGAACACAAGCAACCGCTAATAGTGTAAGAGCTATAGATTTTAATATTTATGTTAAGAATTCTACATTGGGTTCTGTAAGTTTAGTTAATAGAGATACAGGTATTACTAAAAGTTTCACTTTAGATATTTCTAATGGTTCTAAACTTAGTCAAATTCTAATAGGCGGTGGTATGAATAATAATGATCAAAGTCAAGTATCAGATTTAACTAAGAACTTAGTTGTAGATAGAGTATCTTTAGATAATAGTAGCGTAGGAACTATAAGAGATAATTACAATACACAAGGTAATGGAAGAATTACTAATCTTAATCTTAACAATAGTTCAAGTGTAGGTATTTTAGGATATGCAAACATAACTAATGTTAATGTTAATGGTAATTCATCTATTGGATATGTTACAAATACTAAGATTACTAATCTTACTTTAAATAACGGTTCTATTACAGGTATTAATGGAGATGCTAGTATTTCTAATCTTACAGTTAATAATGGTGGTTATATCAATTCTATTATTAATAATGTAACTATTGGTAATTTAACTTTAAATGGAACAGCTAATATTGCTAATGTAGATATAAATTATAAAATTAATAATCTTAATCTTAATGGTAGTTCTAGTATTGATTATTTAGCAAATACTGGTGGATTTGGTACTATTAATCTAAATGGTAGTACTAGAGTTGGAACTTTATCTACTAACTCTGCTATAGATAATCTTACAGTTGGGCCTGACGCTAAAATTAATAATTTTAATGTTACAGGTAAAATTACTAATATGCACATTAGATCATTTGATGCTATATCAACTCCAGTTATTAATGCTTCTGTAGGAACACTTATTACAGGTGGTGGTAGTGTAACTATTAATAAAGATGCTAATAATTGGAATGATGGACCATGGAATGATACAGAAAGATTAGGTATTAAATCTCTAGATAGGTATATGCAATATGGTGGTTCTAAAGTTGTAGTTAATATAGGTAATAATTTAAAAGAAAGTGCAGATAATTCTGTATATGATCTTAAAAATATGTTAAAAGCTGGTGGTAAAACAACAGTAACAAGTGGCGCTACTAGTACACCATTTACATTTGATTCAACAGATGGATATAGATTTAGTCAGTTAGTAGCTGCACCTGGTGTTAAACTTTATGAAATGAATAATGGAGCAGGATTTGCATTAGGACTTAATGCCTCTACTTCATATGGTTCTAATCTTTATAAACAACTAGTATTAGGTGTTTTAAGAAGACAACAAGTTACTAATAACATTTTAGATAACATGACTACTAAAACATTCCATTCAGATAGATATTATAATAATGATGTAAGTTTAAGACTAGCTCAATATGAAATGGCTAGAATACAAAATAGAAGTTCTAAATATAATAAAAGAATTAGACAAAATCAATCACAACTTGATAATGTTAGAAAACGAATAGCTAGAATTACTAAAGAGTCTTCTAAAGGACAACATTTAGATAAAGGTTATAATAACCATGAACTAATGGATCAACTAGATGAAGTTATGATTCCTTATACAGGTAGAAGAGATTGGAGAGTATTTGCTGTTCCATATACAACAGTTGGATATACAGACTTTGGAGCTAATAATACTTTAGAAGTTGCAGGTGGTGCAATAGTAGGTTTACAAAGAAATTTAAGAAACTATAATATCCTTGGTGTATATCTAGGATATGAATATACTAATGCTAATACTACATTAATTAATAACAATGCTAATTTACAAAATAATTCTCTACAAGCTGGTATTACACATTTTAAATCATTTAGTCTAAATAGAAAAACTACAGAAGCTTTCTTAAGAACAACATTAAGAGGTGGAGTAGATTTACCTAATTTCAATATGAGTTATGCAGCTGATAATGGTAGCACACATAAGATTAGTTCTGATAGTGCAAAATCTACAGTTCCTCTAATTTGGAATGCAGGTGTTGAGTTTAAAGCTGGTATTACTAATTACCAATACAAACATAATAGTTATGTAAGTCCTGAAATTAGTGTTAGTTATGATGTAATTTCTGGATTACCACTAAAGTTTATGAAACCTTATACTAACATAGCTGGAACTAATTTCTATCCACTAGGTGGTGATGAAAGATATGGTTCAACATTGTGGCATCTACCACAAGTTGGTGTAGGTGTAAGATATTATAAGATGTGGGGTAATACATTTAGAACTAATCATAGAGTTGGTATGAAGTACAACATTCTTGATAAACAAGATATTAGTTTTAGACTAGGTGGATTACAAGATACAGGAACAGTTACTATACCTAAACTATATGGTAATGTAGGTTCTGACTTTATATGGAATGTTAAGAAAAACCATGAGCTAAGTTTAGGATTTGATGTATTATTATATATGTCTAATTTTGATAAGAGTAATGCTGATACACTTAACACTTGGTTTAATGGTGTTAATGGTAATGTTAACTTTAAATATGCGTATTGGTTTGGTGGAAGTGATTTTATAACAGATAAAGATGGTAATGCTGTAAGTAGAGAAGCTTATGAAAGAAAGAAAAAAGAAAACTTAAAGAAAAAGTATAGAGCACCTAAACCTAGTAAGAAAGATAAGAAGATTGTATATATAGATGGTTAATGTTTTAAATATAAAAAAATAATATGTTCACTATGGACTAATCTTAGTCCATAGTGGATATTCTAATATGTTGCTTTTACTTTAATAGTTCCATCTGGTAATTCTTCTAATGTAGCATCGGTAGTAACTCCAACACCTGCTTTTATTCTTAAATGTTTTTCTATACAATCATGTAGTACTTCTCTTTGTTTTAAAAGATCATTATACTTTTGAAGTAATACTTCGTATTTATATCTATAACTATTTTTATTAGTCTTTTTAGAATTAAGTAATTTTAAGAAATTTTCATGTTCTTCATCTGTTACCATTTGAATAGCAGATGTTTTAATAGTCTCAACAGTAGAAGTTATACCTGTAGTAGCTAATACATCTGTTTTTAAAGTATCTATAAGTAATGATATATCATGTGATAAGGGTAGATAACCTAAGTTAACAGCTAACATAACTTCTTGATATTTAATACCTGCTATTTTAGGTAGAGATAAGAGTTTAGTAGCTGGAACATAAAAATATTGATTAGAACTATCTGAGAATACTATAATAGGAACTTTCCAATCTAAATCTCTTTTAAACTCTTGTTCTGTTAAGTTTAACGATTGATATATATTAGTAAAAGGATCTTCTTCAGAGTCATATACTTCTTTTAAAGATCTAAGTGCTTTTACTTCTAATTCCTGTGTTGGTGCTATAATATTATCAAAAGGAGCTGCAAATGTAAATGTTCCTTTAGTGCCTAATTCAGGAATAATAAAATTAGGTTTAGATTGTTTAGTATCAGTGCATTCACAATCTTGAGATGTAGTTACATCAGTTGAAGTTGTCTCTTGTGCATCAGCCATAATTTATCCTTATATATAGAAATTTCACACAACTTTTGAAATGGCTATATATTATTTTATCATAGACCAACTTAGTAGTACGCAGTATACGTACTACTAAGTTAATTTATGTCTATGAAAGAAGGTGAATGTGAAATGAATTCAAATAGTTCTCAACCTTTAAAGGTAATACACACCCCATTACCTAAAAAGGATAAAGTAACTATATTACCTTATGGTGATAGAAAACTAGTTATTAGAGACAAAAGTAACTTTAAACAAGTCACTTTTT
>ERZ808278.592-NODE-592-length-22059-cov-2.767451_pt1 | contig 22059 bp, 20 predicted proteins | sample MGYA00521239_ERZ808278 | MGnify/ENA primary metagenome ERZ808278 (study PRJEB31516, sample SAMN03275600) | gut metagenome | biome: mammalia-associated habitat; material: feces | host: Papio cynocephalus | place: Kenya | collected 2012-07-17 ... | reverse complement strand
TTTCATAGATGCACTAAAGCAAAATAGTCCCCTTCTCACCCCGTCCGCTTTCCTTTCTCGTACATATAGCGCATCAAATCCTGTTGGGTGCGCTCCTCAAGCTGCTCGAAGTAGTAGAGTACAATCTGCTCTGAGGGCAGCAGGTTTTCGTATTTTTTCCTGTTTGAAGGTGAATGAATGTAGTTTAGAAATGCACGCGGATCATCACACATAATATGCCTCTTCCATACTTTGACGTTCAAACAATGCTATTTTTTTTCTTCCGTTTTCCGGTTATGAAATTTTACTTTCATAAAGGTCAGGATGTCTTCCTGATCACGACAATCCAATTGATCATAATAGTATAGAAAGAACTTTTCTGAGCGATGCAGTGTCTTGAAACGTTTTTCGTTTTCGGGCGCGTTGACATATGCCAGAAAAGCGGTGAGATCATCCTTCAGGAAGTCATCAACCTCCGGTTCCTTGGGCTTTTTAGCAAAGTCGTCATTAATATTGTATGTTACCACCTTTTCCATGAGATTTTCGACCGGAATTCCGTATAATTTGGCAATATTATACAGAGAATTTGCGGGTGGGGTGATACGGCCTGTCTCATAATGAGAGTAGGTCTGTCTGGTAATATTCAGATGTGATGCAACAAATTCCTGAGAATAATTATAGGATTTGCGAAGCTCTTTCAGATATTGTTCTAAATTGTTTGACGACATATCTTAATTCGTCCTTTCTGGATTGCGTTACCTCATCCTAAGGGATCAATCTGATTCAGTCTCCTAATAATATATGGTATATTTTTAATTTTTATTGCAAAACCATCTTGAAAATATATTGATAATAGCATAATATGTTTATAATGATATTAGAAATATCATATAAACATTCATTAAACGAGGAGGAAAAACAATGAAAGCACAAGTAGTAAAGAGAATCTTATCAAGTGCACTTGCTATGACACTTCTGTTAGGATCTTCTAATGTGGCACTTGCATCTTCAGGCAATTCTGCGACAACAACAACCGTTCAGGCTGTGGAAGAGCAAGTACTGCAGATCGTGAACGAGAGCTCATCCGGCAGTGTGTCAACAATTGCTGAGATTCCGACAACAAGTTCCGTAGCAGGTGTGAAGAGCACTGTTTCAGGTGTTTATCTGGCAACCGGCGTAAACGGAGTTGCAGTGACAACCGGAATGACAACCATTGCTGACAGCTATGGTCTTGCTAAGAATGAGAAGGCGTATGTGAGAGCTTACAACTTTGACAGCAAGAGAAGTACAGCAGCAAAGGCTGTTATCGACAGCGCAGCAGCATCTATGGGTGCTGAAGTAGGACCGATCATCAATTTTGAGTTCGGCAAGATGGCAGACGGAAAGTTCAGCCTTTTACCGTCTGACGGTGCTTCCTTTAACGTAAAGATCGGAATTCCGAAATCTTTCGCAAAAGAAGGCAAAACATATGCAATCGTTTGTGTTCGTCCTGGCGGAGCTGTTTCCATTATTAAGGATGCAGACAATGATCCTAATACGGTTACATTCCCGACAACTGCCGGACAGGCTGCATATGCACTTATCTGCTATTAAGGATAAGCTGAATGGGAGAAAAGGACTGGAGGGAGCGTGCTTCTTCCAGTTATTTTCTTTTATGGGTTTTGAATGGTTATTTTATGGAAAAAAGATTTGATAAGCTATGAGAAAGTGGCAGGCAATGCGTAAGAAAAATTGGAAGGAAACATGGTATTTGTTAGGAATCTGGGGAATTCTGTTTGCTTTTTTTCAATTTGGCATTCACCGTATCTGCGGATTTTCGATTTATCCTGATGAGTTCGGTTACTGGGCAACGGCGGCGAAGTGGAATGGTTATGATTGGAGTGCCTGCGCTTCTCTTGGGTCATATTATTCATTTGGATACAGTGGAGTGTTGGCAGTTATCCTGCGGATATGTGGGAGTAAGCTGGAAGCCTATCGGGCGGCAATTGTACTAAATGTCGTTTTGCAGGGGGCAACAGTTCCCCTTTTGTGGAAGCTGCTGAATATGCTTTTCGCAGAGCTGGATAAGCAAAAAGTGCTGCTTTTTACGGCAATTGCAGTTTTTTATCCACCATGGCTGTTGTACATGCAGATGACATTGACGGAGGCATTGCTTTTTTTCCTGTATATTCTTTTGTTATCTGTTTTTGCATCCTTTTTGCAAAGGCCATGTGTGTGGAAATGTATCTTTTTTGAGGGGATTATTCTATATATTTATTTTGTTCACATGAGGACAGTCGGCGTATTTGTTGCCGGTGTACTTACCATGCTGTTGATGGCCATAAGCGACAGGCGATACCGGAGACCGGTCGGCATAGGAATATGTGTGGGCATTGTAGGAATGGCAGTCGGAGCTATGGTCAAACAGGACATTATGGGGAGTGTCTATGGGCATGCGACACAGGACTTGCTGGCAACAAATGACTATGGCGGGCAGTGGGCTAAGATACGTCAGCTTGTACAGTGGAGTCATTTTGTGAAACTTCTGGAAAGTCTGGCAGGAAAGCTTTTCTATGTCGGGATGGCTACATATGGCATGTTTTATTTTGCAATGGCATTTTGCGTCAGGCGCGTTAAGACAATGCTTTCTGGGATGCGAAACAAACAGAAAGTATCCTGGGAGGCATATCTGGCTACGTTTCTGATGCTGTCTGCAATGCTGCAGATCGGTATTTCTGCGGTTTATATGGCGGAAGCTACCAGAATGGATACGGTTGTGTATGGGAGATACAATGATTTTCTTTTGCCGGTGTGGATTGGCATTGGGATGGCACAGCTATCGCAGGTTAGCAGGAAAATTTGCCGGTATGCAGGGATTGCAGTCTGGAATGGGCTGCTTTTGCTGGTAACTCTGCACAGAGCCCAAAATCTCGATCCACATTCGATGCAGGGATACTTTGCAGCAGGAATCAGCTATCCCTGGAAAAATGCAGCGTTTGTATTTCCGGATGGGTTTGTGCTTGCCTATGTGGTGGGACTCTGCCTGTCTGTTATGATGTTGGTTGGCATTTTTCTGATAGAGCGTAGAAGTAATATGCTGTGGGTTGCGAGCATTCTTCTGGGAATGCAGATAGGTCTTGGAATTCTGCTGAGCTATCGTTATGTGTATCTGTTCAATGAGATTAACAGATTGAATCTGAGGGTGACAGACTGGATTGAACAGAACGTCGATGAAACAGAGACAGTATGGTATCTGGATGAGGGAGGTATGCCATATATTGATCTTTTACAGTTTTATCTGCCGGATAGGGAAATTCAGATAATAGCAGGGGAGGACATGCCGGATTTGCAGGGGGATGGATACCTGATCGTGGCCTGGCGTTCGGAAAGGATCAAAGATATTGTCAGAGAAGAAAGACTGCAGGTGGAAGGGACTAATTTTGAACTTTACCGCCTGGAAGATTTAAGAAAATACAATTAGGAAAAATTAAGAAACATGAGGAGATACCAATGAAACTCATTATTCAGATTCCCTGTTATAATGAAGCGGAGACGTTAGAGATTGCATTGAATGATCTGCCGAGACAGATAGACGGCATTGATACGATAGAATATTTGATCATCAATGACGGAAGCCATGATGATACCGTTGCGGTGGCAAGAAAATGGGGAGTTCACCATATTGTTAATTTCACACAGAACAGGGGTCTGGCCAAGGGATTTATGGCTGGTCTCGACGGATGTCTTAGAAATGGAGCAGATATCATTGTAAATACAGATGCGGACAACCAGTACTGTGCGGACGACATTGAGACACTGATCAGACCGATTCTCGATGGAAAAGCAGATATGGTAGTGGGAGCGAGACCGATCGATCAGACGGAGCACTTTTCTTATATTAAGAAGAAACTGCAGCATTTTGGCAGTTGGGTAGTACGGAAGGCCTCGAACACGGATATACCGGATGCGCCGAGCGGTTTTAGGGCGTTCAGCAGGGAGGCTGCAATGCGGATCAATGTGGTGAACGATTACACGTACACCCTGGAGACCATTGTACAGGCCGGCAGGGAGAAACTTCCGATCACCAGTGTACCGATAAGAACCAATGGGGAACTGCGCCCTTCAAGACTTTTTCACAGTATCTGGGGATATGTGAAAAAATCCATGCTTACGATTATCCGGGCCTACACGATGTACAAACCTTTGAAATGCTTTACTTTTATTGCTATATTGCCGACTCTTGTCGGGCTGATCTATGCAATACGTTTTATCACATATTACTGTATGGGAACCGGTGGGGGTCATGTCCAGACTTTGATTCTGGGATGTACGTTGATCATCATGGGATTTCTCACTTTTATGATAGGCGTTGTGTCGGATGTGATCGCTGCAAACAGGAAGATACTGGAGGATACGCAGTATCATGCGCGGCGGATGGAGTATGAAGCGTTATACAGGGAGGCGCAGCGGGATGTCGCCATAGACAAAAAGCTTTGAACCCGTTAAAATCTTCCGGCAGGGTTTGACGGTTTTTGGAATTGCTGTTAAACTGAGATGGAATACAGACGGTAAGGAGTGAGTCTTAAAAATGGTAAAAGTAAATGATAATTATTTAAAGCTTCCGGGAAGCTACCTGTTTTCTACAATTGGTAAGAAAGTAAACGCATATGCGTCAGCAAATCCTGACAAAAAGATCATTCGGCTTGGAATCGGTGATGTGACACAGCCGCTTTCTCCGGCGGTCATCCGGGCACTCCACAGTGCTGTGGATGAGATGGCAGATGCAAAGACATTCCGGGGATATGCACCTGATCTGGGATATGAATTTCTTCGGACTGCGATTGCAGAGAATGATTATAAAGCAAGAGGATGTCAGATCGAAGCGGATGAGATTTTCGTTTCGGACGGTGCCAAGTGTGATTCCGGAAATATTCAGGAAATTTTCGCATTAGATAATAAGATCGCTGTCTGTGATCCGGTTTATCCGGTTTATGTTGACACGAATGTCATGGCAGGCAGAACAGGTACCTATGATGCGGCGACCGGAAACTGGAGTGATGTGATCTACATGCCTTGTACGGCAGAGAACGGATTTGCACCTGAGCTGCCAAAGCAGGTGCCGGATTTGATTTATCTTTGTTTCCCGAACAATCCGACAGGTGCCACGATCAATAAGGCACAGCTTCAGGAGTGGGTTGATTATGCAAACAAAAACGGCTGCGTGATCATTTATGACGCAGCTTATGAGGCATATATTTCCGAGGCAGACGTTCCACACACGATTTATGAATGTGAGGGAGCCAGAACCTGCGCGATCGAACTTCGTTCTTTCTCCAAGAATGCCGGATTTACCGGAGTGCGTCTTGGCTTTACCGTAATTCCAAAGGAATTAAAGGTAGGAGATGTTGCCCTGCACAGTCTCTGGGCGAGAAGACACGGAACAAAGTACAATGGAGCACCTTATATTATTCAGAGAGCCGGAGAGGCTGTTTACAGTGAAGAGGGCAAGAAGGAGACGAAGGAACTGGTAGCATACTATATGAAGAATGCTGCTTATATCCTGAATGGTTTGAAATCTGCCGGCTTTACGGTTTCCGGTGGTGTGAATGCACCTTATATCTGGCTCAAGGCTCCGAACAATATGACAAGCTGGGAGTTCTTTGACTATTTACTTGAGAATGCCAATGTAGTAGGTACGCCTGGTTCCGGCTTTGGACCAAGCGGAGAAACCTATTTCCGTTTGACGGCGTTTGGAAGCTACGAGAATACTGTGGAAGCAGTTGACAGAATTAAGAATATGAATATCTAAAAATAGAAAAGACTTGTCAGACACACAAAAGGGCAGCCGCAAAGGATACAAGACAGACGAGAGAGCCTGTCAGAAGTTCCTTGGCGGTATGCCTTTTTAAGTACAGAGAAGACCAGGCGATAAGCAGACCTGAAGCAATACAGGGAAAAATAAGCTTCCAGTCCACCAGATAGATGAGAAGCAGTAAAGGGCCTGTTACACTGCAGGCATGCCCGCTGGCATGAACATGCAAGACCTTATTGCACAGGGTCAGAAGTACAACAGAGAAAAAGTAGGTCAGGCACAAAAGCAGCATTTGAGAGGATACCAGATGAGAAACTGCCCAGATCAGGGCAAGGGTATAGCCGATCATACTGAGCAGAAATGCCAGCTTGCGCTGGGCCTCCCGGCCATTTTGACGCAGGGCCGGAATGAGATGCTGCAGAGGGTAGGCCAGAACCGGCACAAAGCCGAGAAAGACGATGGGCATAACGACGTCGGATGTATTTCGGAAAATAAGCCGGTCCTGTCGGTATAAAATCAGGATCAGGGCAGTGACCATAACGGGGGGAACCGAGAGAACCCGGATTGTTTTAGCAAGCCTGTAGGCAAAATTTTTTTTACTTTTCATGATCATACCCCCGATTATCCAAGGCTTTCTTTTTCAAAGATAGAAATTTGCCTATATTTAGTGGTATTTATAGTATCACCTGAATTTTCGGAATACAACCGATAGAAGGGTCGCTGTTACAAAAGGAGTCAAAGTGTCACATGGACAAGGGAAGAAAGAATTCCGGCAATCTGCTGGCAAGGGAATGTATCGTGGAAGCGCTTCTACAGTTGATCTATGAAAAGCCGCTCTCTGCCGTGAGTATTTCTGAGCTGGCAAAGCGGGCCGGCGTTTCAAGAATGACGTTTTACCGGAATTATGCTTCCAAGGAGGATATCTTCAAGGACGCATTGACGGACATTCTCGATAACTATTATGAGGAAACCGTCCAGAAGATTCCCGGTGGAATTTATTATGACAAAGAGCATATGGTTCATTGTTTTTCCTATTTTTCACAGCACCGCAGGTTTCTGGATGGGCTGTTTCACTGTGGATTCGGAGATATTTTCCTGAAATATATGACAGTCTATATGGTGAAATTCTGGAACAATTATGAGCGTAGAAAATTGCAGGCATTTGCAGGAGTTCTCTATGCCCTGTACATCAGCTGGTCCCAGAGCGGATACCGGGAGAGCACCGAAGAGATGGCGCAGCTGGTAGGCTCTTTGTGTTGCTGGGATTAGAGAGAGGGAATGAAGATTTTGCTTGACGATTAAAAACAGAGGTGCTAGTATACTATGTAGTTAGCCATAACTAACCGCTGGGCTGACAAATTGAATAAATCATGTGGAATCCTCCTGAGATAGTGATGCTGACACTGCTCCCGGAAGGCGTAGTGAACCTTCCGGAGAGGAATTTCCATACAAGAGCGAAATTAATAAAGGAGAGGAGATATAAAAATGTTCAATGCATTGGAAATTGAAAAGGTAATAGGAAGAGAGATTCTGGATTCCAGAGGAAATCCGACTGTGGAGGCAGAGGTTGTACTGGTAGACGGAACCGTGGGAAGAGGAACTGCACCGAGCGGTGCATCGACAGGAGAGTTTGAGGCTCTGGAGCTTCGTGACGGAGACAAGAGCAGATATCTCGGAAAGGGAGTCACCAAGGCAGTAAATAATATCAACACGGTAATCTGTGATGCGCTGGTTGGAATGGATGCTTCTGACATCTATGCGATCGATCAGGCAATGATTCAGGCAGATGGAACCAAGGACAAGTCAAAGCTTGGCGCAAATGCCATTCTGGCTGTTTCCATAGCAGCATGCAGAGCAGCAGCTACTTCACTGGAGATTCCGTTGTATCGTTTCCTGGGTGGTATTTCCGGCAATCGTCTTCCGGTACCGATGATGAATATTATCAACGGTGGCTGCCATGCGCTTTCTTCCGGTCTGGATGTACAGGAGTTCATGATCATGCCGGTAGGAGCACCTTCCTTTAAGGAGTGCCTGAGATGGTGTGCAGAGGTATTCCATGCACTTGCATCCATCCTGAAAGAACGCGGACTTGCTACATCTGTTGGTGACGAGGGCGGTTTTGCACCTGCACTCAAGTCCGATGAGGAAGCGATCGAGACTATTCTGGAAGCAGTGAAGAAAGCAGGCTATGAGCCGGGCAAGGACTTCCGTATTGCGATGGACGCAGCTTCTTCTGAGTGGAAGAGTGAGAAGGGCAAGGGCTTTTACAAGCTGCCGAAGGCAGGCACAGAATATACAGCAGAGCAGTTGATCGAGCACTGGGCAGCTCTGTGCGAGAAATACCCGATCATTTCAATCGAGGATGGTCTTGACGAAGAGGATTGGGAAGGCTGGCAGAAGCTGACAGCAAGACTGGGCGATAAGGTACAGCTTGTCGGTGATGATCTGTTTGTAACGAACACGGAGAGACTTGCAAAGGGAATCTCCATGGGAGCAGGAAATGCGATCCTGATAAAGCTCAACCAGATCGGTTCCGTATCCGAGACACTGGAAGCTATTAAGATGGCACATGAGGCAGGCTACGCAGCAATTTCCTCCCATCGTTCCGGCGAGACGGCAGATACGACAATTGCAGATCTTGCAGTGGCACTCAACACCTGTCAGATCAAGACCGGTGCACCTTCCAGATCAGAGCGTGTTGCAAAGTACAATCAGCTTCTCAGAATTGAGGAAGAACTGGGAGCCAGCGCAGTATATCCGGGCATGAAGGCTTTTCATGTAAAGTAATCAAAAAAATTATAAAAAACAGTTGCATTTAAAAAACGACTGTGGTATATAATTTAAATATAAAAAGCAAATGCGATGAAGGAGACTCGCCTTGCGGAAGCGACAGGAATACAGCGTCACCGACTGAGAGCGCTGTTTGTGGGAAACAAGGAAAGGGAACACTCCGGAGCAGACTGCCTGAATCATAAGATATTTGTGCTAGGACAGTACGTGACACGCGTTAAGTGTAAAGAGTGGGTAGAGCGATGAAGCGTCTTGGTGGAGATGCCGGTTTACCAATGCGGGTGGTACCGCGGATTATTGATTATCCGTCCCGGAATGCAGAAAGTGCATTCCGGGACTTTTTGCGTTGCTCAGAGTCTCCGGGGTGCAGAGATTTCCCCAAAGGGGAGGAACTCAGAAAACAGATGGAGGAGACAGACGATGAAAAACATGTACAGAGATGTGACCTTGAAAGAAATCAGTGAACAGGATATCGGAAAGGAACTGCGTGTAGCCGGATGGGTAGAAAACATCCGTGACCATGGCGGGGTATCCTTTGTGGACCTGCGGGATATGTATGGTGTGCTTCAGGTGGTTATGAGAGATACGACTCTTCTGGACGGACTGTCCAAGGAGATGAGCGTTTCCATCGAAGGCCTGATCGAGAAAAGGGATGAAGAGACCTACAATCCTAAGATTCCGACCGGAACGATTGAACTGGAAGCACACAAGGTGGATGTGCTCGGCAAGGTTTACAAACAGCTTCCTTTTGAAATTATAACATCCAAGGAGACCAGAGAGGATGTACGACTGAAATACCGTTATCTGGATCTGCGGAATCAGAAGGTGAAGGACAACATTATTTTCCGTTCTCAGGTGATCGCATATCTTCGTCAGAAGATGACGGAAATGGGATTCCTGGAGATCCAGACACCGATTCTGTGTGCATCATCACCGGAGGGCGCAAGAGATTATATTGTTCCTTCCAGAAAATATAAAGGCAAGTTCTATGCACTGCCTCAGGCTCCACAGCAGTACAAACAGCTTCTGATGGTGTCCGGGTTTGACAAGTATTTCCAGATCGCACCCTGCTTCCGTGATGAGGATGCAAGAGCAGACCGTTCTCCGGGAGAGTTCTATCAGCTTGATTTCGAGATGAGCTTTGCCACACAGGAGGATGTGTTCCGGGTAGGTGAAGAAGTGCTTTCAGCGACTTTTGAGAAATTTGCACCGGAAGGCTTTGCCGTAACGCAGGCACCTTATCCGATCATCAGCTATAAGCAGGCTATGCTGGAGTTTGGAAGTGACAAACCGGATCTGCGTAATCCGCTTCGTATTATTGATCTGACCGACTTTTTCCAGGCATGTACCTTTAAGCCGTTCCACGGAAGATGTGTCCGCGCGATCAAAGTACATGCGGAGATGTCCAAAGGCTTCCATGAGAAGCTGTTAAAGTTTGCAACAGATATGGGCATGGGAGGCCTTGGCTATCTGGAAGTGGAAGAGGATAAGAGCTACAAGGGCCCCATTGACAAGTTTATACCGGAGGAAAAGAAAGCAGAGCTGGCACAGCTTGCCGGACTGGAACCGGGAGATACGATCTTCTTTATTGCAGACAAGGAAGAGAAGGCTGCTTATTATGCAGGCCAGATCCGTACAGAGCTCGGAACAAAGCTGGATCTGATCGAGAAAAATGCGTACCGTTTCTGTTACGTGAACGACTTCCCGATGTTTGAGCGTGACCCGGAGACAAAGCAGATCGGATTTACCCACAACCCATTCTCTATGCCGCAGGGCGGCCTGGAGGCGCTGAACAATGAAGATCCGCTGAGCATTCTCGCATATCAGTATGACATCGTCTGCAACGGTGTGGAGCTTTCTTCGGGAGCTGTTCGTAACCATGACATGGAGATCATGGTGAAGGCTTTTGAGATTGCCGGATATGATGAAGAGACACTGAAAAATAAATTCGGAGCGCTCTATAACGCATTCCAGTTTGGAGCCCCGCCGCACGCAGGTATGGCACCCGGAGTAGACCGTATGATCATGCTGCTGCGCAACGAGGAGAACATCCGTGAGGTAATCGCTTTCCCGATGAGTGGTTCGGCACAGGATCTCATGTGTGGAGCACCGAACGATGTGACAGAACAGCAGCTTCGGGAAGTACACATCAAGATCAGACAGTAGCATAGAGCTTTGTGAAAGGAAAAGATTATGGCCAATATCATCAGTGATGAGACAATTGAATATGTAGGTATTCTTGCAAAATTGGAGCTGTCCGAGCAGGAGAAGGAAAAGGCAAAATCCGATATGGGCAGAATGTTGGATTATATAGATAAACTCGGCGAGCTGGATACCTCGGGCGTAGAACCGATGTCACATGTCTTTCCGGTGGAAAATGTGTTCCGCGAGGATGTTGTGACCAATACAGATACCCGCGAGGATCTGCTGAAAAATGCACCACAGCAGAAGGATGGTATGTTTATGGTGCCGAGAACATTTGTATAGGATTGAGAAATGACATGCGTGTCATTACGAGACGGAAATGGAGGAAGCGATGAAGCTGACAGATATGACAGCCGTGGAACTGGCAGCGGCAATCAAGGCAGGAAAGACAACAGCGGTAGATGCTGTGAAAGAAGTCCTATCTAATATAGAAGAAAAAGAGGAACTGTTGAACTGCTATGTGACTCTGGATAAGCAGGGAGCACTGGAGCAGGCAGAGAAGGTGCAGAAGAAAATAGAGGCAGGTGAACTGGCGGGCCCTCTTGCGGGTGTGCCGGTTGCCATCAAGGATAATATGTGTACAAAGGACATGCTCACCACCTGTTCCTCCAAAATTCTTGGCAACTTTGTACCTGCATTTTCTGCGGAGGCAGTTCTGAATCTGGAGAAGGCGGGAGCCGTCATTCTGGGAAAGACCAACATGGATGAATTTGCTATGGGTTCAACGACGGAGACATCGGCTTATGGACCGACCAGAAATCCCTGGGATACAGAGCATGTTCCGGGAGGATCGTCGGGCGGCAGCGCGGCGGCAGTCGCAGCGCAGGAATGTTTCTTTGCACTCGGCTCAGACACCGGAGGTTCCATCAGACAGCCTGCATCCTACTGTGGTGTAGTGGGAATGAAACCGACTTACGGAACGGTATCACGATATGGACTGATCGCTTACGGTTCTTCGCTGGATCAGATCGGACCGCTTGCCAAGGATGTGACGGACTGTGCGACTATCCTTGAAGCGATCACTTCACATGATGACAAGGATTCGACCTCGTTAAAGAGAGAGGACACCGATTTTACGGCGGCCCTGAAGGATGATGTGAAAGGAATGCGGATCGGTATTCCGAATGATTATTTTGGAGAAGGACTGGATTCGGAGGTTAAGGATGCAGTGCTGGCAGCAGCGAAGGAACTGGAAAAGAAGGGCGCTGTGGTAGAGCATTTTGACCTGAGTCTTGTAGATTATGCAATACCGACCTACTATACAATAGCGGCTGCGGAGGCAAGCTCCAATCTGGAACGGTTTGACGGCATCAAATACGGCTATCGGACACCGGAATATAGCGGGCTTCATAATATGTACAAGAAATCCCGTTCGGAAGGCTTTGGAGAAGAAGTTAAGAGACGTATCATGCTGGGTTCCTTTGTACTCAGCTCCGGCTACTATGATGCGTATTACCTGAAAGCACTGCGTGTGAAGGCATTGATCAAGAAAGCCTTTGATGAGGCGTTTTCCAAATATGATGTGATCCTGGGACCGGTAGCGCCGACGACTGCGCCGAAGCTGGGAGAGAGTCTGTCAGACCCGATTGCAATGTATCTGAGCGATATTTATACGATCTCGGTTAACCTGGCAGGACTTCCGGGAATCAGCCTTCCCTGCGGTACGGACAGCAAGGGACTGCCGATCGGACTTCAGCTTATCGGAGACTGCTTTATGGAGAAAAAACTGATCCAGACGGCATATACCTATGAACAGACAAGAAAAACGGCTATGCGCGAAGCAGATGCGCAGAAATGAGGATGAACATGGAAAAACAATATGAAACAGTGATCGGTCTGGAAGTACATGTTGAGCTGGCAACCAGGACAAAGATTTTCTGTGGCTGTTCTACCGCCTTTGGCGCAGCTCCGAATACACAGACCTGCCCGGTATGTACCGGAATGCCGGGATCGTTGCCTGTTCTGAACAAACAGGTGCTGGAATATGCGATTGCGGTCGGCCTTGCGACCAACTGTGATATCACGCGATATGCCAAGTTCGACAGAAAGAATTATTTCTATCCGGACAATCCGCAGAACTATCAGATTTCCCAGCTTTATCTGCCGATCTGCCGCAACGGCGGAGTGGAGATTGAGACGGAGGACGGCAAGACCAAGACTGTGGGAATTCACGAGATTCACATGGAGGAGGATGCGGGTAAGCTGATCCACGATGAATGGGAGGACTGCTCTCTGGTCGATTATAACAGATCGGGCGTGCCGCTGATCGAGATCGTGTCGGAGCCGGATATGCGCAGTGCCGAGGAAGTGATTGCTTATCTGGAAAAGCTCCGTATGATCATTCAGTATCTGGGGGCTTCGGACTGCAAGCTGCAGGAGGGCTCGATGCGTGCGGATGTGAACCTTTCTGTGAGGGAAGTGGGAGCAGAGAAGTTCGGAACCAGAACCGAGATGAAGAACCTCAATTCCTTCCGGGCAATCTCCCGGGCAATCGAGGGAGAGAGAGAACGCCAGATCGATCTGATCGAGTCCGGTGAAAAGGTGGTGCAGGAAACCAGAAGATGGGATGATAACAAAGGCGAATCCTATGCAATGCGAAGTAAAGAGGATGCGCAGGATTATCGCTATTTCCCAGACCCGGATCTGGTACCGATCCATGTCAGCGATGAAATGCTGGAGGAGATTAAGGCAAAACAGCCCGAATTCCGGACGGAAAAGATGAAACGCTACAAGGAAGAATTTGGGATTCCGGATTATGATATCGAAATTATTACGGGTTCCAAGCGTCTTGCGGATCTTTTCGAGGAGACGGTGGCCCTAGGAAGCCAGCCCAAGAAGGTTTCCAACTGGCTGATGGTGGAGACAATGCGCCTGATGAAAGAAAAAGAGAAGGACGCGGAAGATCTCTGCTTCTCGCCGGAAAACCTGGCGAAGCTGATCGCACTGACCGATTCCAAAGCGATCAACGGCACGGTGGCTAAAGAAGTGTTCGAGATCATGTTTGAAAAGGACATGGACCCGGAAAAGTATGTGGAAGAGCATGGATTGAAAACGGTCAATGACGAAGGAGCACTTCGCAAGATTGTGGAAGAGGTCATTGCGTCAAATCCGCAGTCGGTAGAAGACTATCATAATGGAAAAGAAAAAGCGATCGGTTTTCTGGTAGGACAGACCATGAAAGCGATGAAAGGAAAGGCAGATCCGGGAGCAGTCAACAAGCTGCTGAAGGAACTGCTGGCATAATAGTAAGAAAAGGGACCGTTCAGGCCCCTTTTTGTATGTCTGTGAAAGGAATTGCTCTAGTTTTCATCAAGGAATTCGATAAATCGAACAGCGAGTGCGGGATCTTTCAAAGTGACCGGAATTCCCAAAACGGCTTCGGAGGGATGCTGTTGATAAGTGACATCACCGTCAGAAAGATACTGATAAAAGCCGGAGTCCTGTATTTTGGCAAAATCCGTTACGATGATGCCGACTGCAACAGGGTCCTTCATATGGGAAGGATCTCTGTGGTCGATATCGTCTTCGGAAGGATCGTCCTGCTCAAGTTCCAGATACGCGGTGTTGTCATCACCGGTGTCAAAGGTGGCTGCATCCATATAGTAAAACAGATCCTGATATCTGGCGAGCTGTTCCTCGCTCAGAATTTCCTCTAAGGGATAGAAGAACTGATTTTGTGCATAGCTTTCAAAGACCTCGGTATCCGCGGTTATCACATGGACTTCGCCGGTCTGCAGCTGGAGAAGAAGCTTCTCACGGGAGGACATGGTGTACTGCGGATCACTGTTCTCCGACAACTGGACGGAGGTATCCATGAAAACAAGATATTCATCGGTGTCGACCGGGCCGTACTGCGCGAACTCATCGGCCCAGATATCCGTGATGGAATAATCGGTCACGGAGGCGTCTACAAAGCAGGCGTAGAAGCCGTAAGGCTTGTTGGAAAGATATTGCTGGATGAAGGCCACAACAAAGATGATAACGGCGAGGGACACCAGAATATGAACCTTATAATAATACCAGATATAACCCAGTTTTCCTTTGGTATCCATGGTCTTAAAAGCTTTCTTGCGTTGTTCGCGGATTTCATCTATGACAGCCATTGTCCTGCTCCTTTTTTATTTTTAATGTATCCTAATTTTAAGCATTCCTGTTGATAAAGTCAATCAACGTATACAAATTTCCGTTATTTGCTTGAAAGTTCAGACAAAGTGTTATATCATTTAAACTATCTATCGTGACTTAGGAAGAAAGGTGTGTATATTCATGAATGAGACTTATGTAGAGTGCCTTGTGGCAAGAAAAAGTTCCGGAATTATGAGCTTTTTGAAAATTCTGCTGATCATGCTGACCGTGGTGTTTGTGCTGGTCGGAATGGTGTTTGTTCCGGGTCTTCTGGTAGCGATTGTCACGGGAATCGGCGCTTATTTTGCTTATATGAATGCGGATGTGGAATATGAGTACCTGTATCTGGATAAGGAGATCAGTATTGACAAGGTAATGGCGAAGAGCCGACGCAAAAAGGTGGGAACTTTCTCTGTGGAGAAGATGGAGATTATGGCTCCGTATAATTCCTACAGACTGGACAATTATAAGAACCGGGAGATGAAGACAGTTGATTACAGCTCCGGCGTAGAACAGAAACCTGAAAAAAGATATATAATGATATGTGAGGGCGGCAAGAAAGTGATTCTGGAACCTAACGAAGCAATGGTCAGGGCAATCAAAAATGTAGCTCCCCGCAAGACATTTACGGATTGATGATAAAAGGCGCATAACTGCATTGCAAGGAGCAATGCTTCTATGTGCTTTTCTCATAAATAGATTACACCAGGAGGAGAGAAGATGGGACAGATTATAGGTGAAGGAATTACATTTGATGATGTGCTGTTAGTTCCGAGCTATTCACAGGTGATTCCCAATCAGGTAGACCTGACAACATGGCTTACCAAGAAGATCAAGCTGAACATTCCGATGATGAGTGCCGGAATGGATACGGTAACAGAACACAGGATGGCGATTGCAATGGCGCGTCAGGGCGGCATCGGTATCATCCACAAGAATATGTCCATAGAAGCACAGGCCGAAGAGGTAGATAAGGTCAAGCGATCCGAGAACGGTGTTATTACAGATCCTTTCTCCCTGACACCCGACCACACACTGGCAGATGCGGATGCATTGATGGCGAAGTTCCGCATTTCGGGTGTACCGATCACAGAGGGAAGAAAGCTTGTCGGTATCATTACAAACCGTGACCTGAAATTTGAGACTGATTTTAGCAAGAAGATTAAGGAATCCATGACCTCGGAGGGATTGATCACTGCAAAAGCGGGTATTACTTTAGAGGATGCCAAAAAGATTCTTGCCAAGGCCAGAAAGGAAAAGCTTCCGATCGTGGATGACGATTACAATCTTGTAGGCCTTATTACGATCAAGGATATTGAGAAAACGATCAAATACCCGTTAGCCGCAAAGGACAGTCAGGGAAGACTTCTGTGTGGAGCAGGCGTTGGAATTACCGCAAATGTTCTGGAGAGAGTGAGCGCGCTGGTGGATGCGAAGGTAGATGTCATTGTACTGGATTCTGCTCATGGACATTCGGAGAATGTGTTGCGCTGCCTGAGAATGATCAAGGAAAAGTTCCCTGATGTACAGGTAATTGCCGGAAATGTGGCAACCGGGGAGGGAACAAAGGCATTGATCGAGGCCGGTGCAGATGCAGTTAAGGTCGGAATCGGACCGGGCTCCATCTGTACAACACGTGTGGTGGCAGGTATCGGCGTACCGCAGATCAGTGCCATTATGGATGCGTACTCTGTGGCAAAAGAGTATGGAATCCCGATTATTGCCGACGGAGGAATCAAGTACTCCGGAGATATGACGAAGGCGATCGCAGCAGGCGGCAATGTCTGCATGATGGGAAGCATGTTTGCAGGCTGTGAGGAAAGCCCGGGAACCTATGAATTGTATCAGGGAAGAAAATATAAAGTATACCGTGGTATGGGATCGATCGCAGCGATGGAGAACGGAAGTAAAGACCGTTACTTCCAGTCGGATGCGAAGAAGCTTGTACCGGAAGGAGTAGAAGGAAGAGTTGCCTACAAGGGCAGCGTAGAAGATACGGTATTCCAGTTGATGGGCGGTCTGCGCTCCGGTATGGGATATTGTGGAACACAGACGATCGAGGAACTGAAACAGAACGGAAGATTTGTAAAGATCTCCGCCGCTTCTCTGAAAGAGAGTCACCCGCATGATATTCATATTACAAAAGAAGCACCTAACTACAGTGTTGACGAATAAAAGAATATAAGAAGATCCCAAGGTGCCCGGCGCCTTGGGAATTTTCAGTGAGGGAAAGTCCGCATGAAAGAAGCTTATTACAACGTGATAGACAATGAATCGATCAAAAAGCTACAGGATTCTTTCTGTGCTGCGACCGGAGTTTATGCGTATTGTGTAGACAGTGTTGGTATGCAGATGACAGAACTGTCAGGAACACAGGAGGACAGGAAGAGGCTCGAACAGGTGATCTCCAAAGAACGGATAGGAGCGCTTGTGGAAAGCCTGTCCCGAAGTACACTGGAAGAACAGACGGTAGAAGATACGCAGGCGGAGGCAGTGAAATGTGCTGCGGTATGTATTCGGTCGGATGGGAAAAGTGTGATCACCTGGGTTGTCTATGCAGTGCTTGAGGAATGCGGAGCGCAGGAGGCACAGGCTTATGCACAGCAGTTTCAGCATCGAATCTTAGAACGGCAGTTTCTGCGGACGTTAGACCTGATCAGAGAGGTAAGCGGTCATATTCTGCAAAGCAGGATACTGGCAAGAAATGCGGAAGCCGAGAGCCGCAGAACAAAATTTTCCAAGGAAGAAACAGAGAAAGTCCTGAAACGAATGGCAGCTACGACAGAGATTGTGCAGCTTCTGGACAGTGACGAGCCGGTTGAAGAGATCATGCACAGTATTTTGCTGGTGGTCGGCAATCTGCTGAATCTGGAGGAGGCTTATCTGTGCGGTGTAGAGAGTGACACGTCACCGCGGATGGACGTGATAGCGCAGTGGAATCATGAGGGCGTGGTATCGCGGTTTGATCAGACACGTAACCAGTCAAGACCCGGTTATCTTCTGGGAAAGAAACCACTGGTGCTCTCTAAGGGAAACAGTAAGGGAGAGTATCGGCGGGATATGGAGAAGGACGGGATCGCGGCGCTTTGTGTATTGCCGATTGTCCTGCGGGACAGAATTGGTATGTATGCCTGTTTCGAAGTGAGAAGGCAAGGGTATTCGTGGGAACTGGAGGATATTAAATTCCTGAATGATTCTGTGAAGGTGCTCCAGAGTATTCTGACCAAGAGAATCCAGAAAAATTCGCTGGCAGGCTCTTATGCGGCCCTGGAGGAAGTGCTGGACAATGTCGGAAGCGCGATCTACGTGCGGGATACAGAGAGCGGAAAGATCCTGTTTACCAACGGAAATTTTCAGGAAATGCTTCCGGTAGAGCCGGAAAGCGATTATCTAAAAGAAGTTTTTGAACAAAAGATTCCGGATGAGAGCGATGCGGGAAGTCTGGAAATCTGTGAGGAAGAGAAAGGCTTCTGGTATGATCTGAATTACAAGAAGATCCCATGGGTGGATGGCAGGACGGTCCGGGTCTGCTCCATCTATGATGTCACAGAGAAGAAAATGTACCAGCAGAAGATAGAACGGCAGGCTTATACGGATTTCCTGACAGGACTGTACAACCGGCTGTGCTGTGAGAGGGATCTGGCACGGTATGTCGATGAGGCGGGGAAAGACGGAACCCAGGGAGCAGTGCTCTACATGGATCTGGATGATTTCAAAAAGATCAATGACAGTCTGGGGCATGAGTACGGAGATGTGTTGCTCAAATCGATAGCGCAGGGAATGCAGGGCGTCGAGGGAATCCAGAATACCTGTTACCGTCTGGGCGGCGATGAGTTTGTTGTGCTGATCTCTCCACAGGAGTATGAACGGCTTGACCAGATCGTGGAAGGGGTAAGGACGGTGTTCTGCAAGCCGTGGTTTTTGAAGGATGCGGAGTACCGCTGCACGATGAGTATGGGAATTGCACATTTCCCGGCAGATGGGGAGGATGTGCAGGAGCTGATCAAAAAGGCGGATACGGCCATGTATGAGGCCAAGAATGCCGGCAAAGATCAGGTGGCAGTACATGGAAAACAGCAAAGAAAGACAAAAAATACAAGAACGCAGAAAAAATGAGGAGGATACAAGATGCAGAAAATTTCACTGGCGAAGGACCTCTCGTCCAACGCTTATCCGGGAAGAGGAATCGTGATTGGTAAATCTGCCGATGGAAAATATGCTGTGACAGCTTATTTTATCATGGGAAGAAGCAGCAACAGCCGTAACAGGGTGTTCGTGGAGGATGGAAAGGGAATCAGGACACAGGCCTTTGATCCATCCAAACTGGAAGATCCCAGTCTGATCATCTATGCGCCGGTGCGGGTGCTTGGCAATAAGACGATTGTTACAAACGGAGATCAGACAGACACCATCTATGAGCTGATGGACCGGCAGCAGACCTTTGAACAGTCGCTCCGTACCCGGGAATTTGAACCGGATGCACCGAACTATACACCTCGTATTTCCGGTATCATGCACATGGAGAACGGAGGCTACAACTATGCTATGTCGATCCTGAAAAGCAATAACGGAGATCCCTCCTCATGCTGCCGTTACACGTTTGCCTATGAGAATCCGGTGGCTGGAGAGGGACATTTTATCCACACCTACATGGGCGACGGCAATCCGCTGCCGAGTTTTGAGGGCGAACCGGTGCTCGTGGGCATAGAAGGGGATATTGACAGCTTCACGGATATGATCTGGAAGAACCTGAACGAAGAGAACAAGGTTTCACTGTTTGTGCGTTATATTGATATCGCAACCGGGGAATACGAGACAAGGATTGTGAACAAGAATATGTAACTATTCAGAGCCATGCAAATTTGACTTCTGTTTATGCTGGCATAAATACAGAATGTCAAATTTATATGGCGAAGTAACCACATAAGCTGACAATAAGCAAGCTTATTGTCTAAATCAGCCTTGAAAAGGCGATTTTGCGAATGGGGTTCTGAATAGTTACAAAGATAAATACAACACAGAGGGAGAAATGGAGATTAGATATGAAAGAACTGGAATTGAAATATGGCTGTAACCCTAATCAGAAACCGTCCCGCATTTTCATGGCGGATGGAAGCGATCTGCCGATCGAGGTGCTTAACGGCAGACCGGGATATATCAATTTTCTCGATGCCTTCAATGGATGGCAGCTTGTCAAGGAGCTGAAGAAGGCGACTGGACTTCCGGCAGCAACCTCCTTTAAACACGTATCACCGGCGGGGGGGGGCGGGGGGCCTCCCCCTTCTGGTGTGGGGAAGAAGAACTACTGGGTGGATGATCTGGATATAGAGTTCACACCTCTTGCGAATGCGTACGCACGGGCGAGAGGAGCTGACAGAATGAGTTCCTTTGGCGATTTCATCTCCCTGTCAGATGTCTGTGATGTGGCGACTGCCAAGATCATCAAAAGAGAGGTGTCCGATGGTGTGATCGCTCCCGGATACGAGCCCGAGGCACTGGAGATCTTAAAGGCCAAGAAAAAGGGAAATTACAATGTGATAAAGATTGATGAAAACTATACACCTGCCCCGATCGAGGTAAAGCAGGTCTACGGCATCAGCTTTGAACAGGGAAGAAACGAATTGAAGATTGATGAGAATTTCTTCGGGAATATTGTCACAGAAAGCAAGGAACTTCCGCAGCAGGCAAAGATCGATCTGGCAATTTCCATGATTACACTGAAATATACGCAGTCTAACTCCGTCTGCTATGTCAAGGGCGGACAGGCAATTGGCATTGGCGCAGGACAGCAGTCCCGTATCCACTGTACCAGACTGGCAGGCTCCAAGGCAGACAACTGGTTTCTGAGACAGGCACCTCAGGTGCTTGGCTTGCAATTTGCGGACGGCATTGGCCGTGCAGACCGGGACAACTCGATCGACCTGTACATAGGCGAGGATTATATGGATGTTCTTGCGGAAGGCATCTGGCAGAAATTCTTTAAGGTAAAACCGGAGGTGTTTACACGGGAGGAAAAGAGAGCATGGCTTGACAAAATGACAGATGTGTCACTTGGATCGGATGCCTTCTTCCCGTTTGGAGACAATATTGAGAGAGCACACCGCAGCGGTGTGCGTTATGTAGCACAGCCGGGAGGTTCCGTGCGGGATGACAACGTGATCGAGACCTGCAACAAATACGGAATGACAATGTGCTTTACCGGTATCCGTCTGTTCCACCACTAAGCGTCGGGACGTGGATAAGATTCGGCACTTTCATTGATTTTTTGTTGTGATGGTGCTATGATTTGATAAGAAAATCACAATGGCTCTGGCGAAGGAAAAGCGGGCCGTGCGATAGAAAACGAATAATAGAGAAGACAAAGGAGTATGTGGTTAAGATGAGTAAGAGTTTTGATGATCTGATTTCAAAGGTGTCGGAGTGCGGCATGAAGAAAGTGGCTGTAGCCGTAGCACAGGACAGTGCAGTTCTGGAGGCGGTAGCAGCAGCAAAAGAGCGCAAGATTGCAGAGGCAATTCTGGTAGGTGACGCCGATAAGATCAAAGAGGTAGCAGCACAGATCAACATGGATCTGAACGGCTTTGAGATCATTGACGAGAAGGACAACTATACAGCAGCATTGAAAGCGGTAGAGCTGGTACATAATGGCAAGGCTGATATGTATATGAAGGGGCTGATCGATACAAAGTCATTTTTGAAGAGCGTGCTTGACAAGGAAGTCGGACTCAGAACCGGTAAGACATTATCTCATGTGTGTGTATTTGAGATCAAGGGAATCGATCATCTGCTTTTCCTGACGGATGTGGCATTCATGACCTATCCGACACTGGAAGACAAGGTACATATCATTGAGAATACAGTAGATGTATGTCATGCCTGCGGTATCCCGAATCCGAAGGTAGCTCCGCTTGCTGCCGTTGAGGTAGTTAATCCGAAGATGCCTGTCACGGTAGATGCGGCAGAGCTGACAAAGATGTGCGAGGAAGGCAAGATCACAGGCTGTGTAGTAGATGGTCCGCTTTCTCTGGATCTGGCAATCGATCCTGCAGCAGCAAAGCACAAGGGAGCAGAGGGCAGAAAGATCGTCGGCGATGCGGACATCCTTCTTTTCCCGGATATTCATGCGGGTAACCTGGTATACAAGGCACTGGTACACACCGCACAGGTTA
>ERZ808278.589-NODE-589-length-22194-cov-4.727043_pt1 | contig 22194 bp, 13 predicted proteins | sample MGYA00521239_ERZ808278 | MGnify/ENA primary metagenome ERZ808278 (study PRJEB31516, sample SAMN03275600) | gut metagenome | biome: mammalia-associated habitat; material: feces | host: Papio cynocephalus | place: Kenya | collected 2012-07-17 ... | reverse complement strand
CGTTACTACCTTGCGCACCCCGTCTCCGAGTTCTTAGGCACCGCACTTATTGCCCTTCTTCTCTGGTACGGCGGCACGCTTATTCTCTCTGACCACGCCACCATTGATGCAGCGACATTCATCTACTACCTCGTCATCTTCTACTCCATCATCAACCCTGCCAAGGACCTCAGCAAGGCATCCTACGGCATCCGTCGCGGATTGGCATCGCTGGAGCGCATTGACAAGATACTCAACACCGAGTCCAATATCCGCGAGGTGGCTTCTCCGCGCGAACTGCCCGACTTTCAATCCTGCATACGCTATGAAGACGTGTCGTTCGCATATATCGCAGAACGGCCTGTACTCCAACATATTAACCTTGATATCCACAAGGGACAGACCATCGCTCTCGTGGGGCAGTCGGGTAGCGGCAAGACCACTATGGCAGACCTCCTGCCACGTTTCTATGATGTTACGGGCGGACGCATCACTATTGACGGCGTGGACATCCGCGAACTCCGCACTTTCGACCTCCGCGCCCTTATGGGGAATGTTAACCAGGAGGCTATTCTCTTCAATGACACCTTCTATAACAACATCACTTTCGGTGTGGAACACGCCACGCTTGACGAGGTACGCCGTGCCGCACGTATAGCCAATGCGGACGATTTCATCATGGCAACGCCCGAGCAGTACAACACCTGCATCGGCGACCGTGGTTCACGTCTCAGCGGAGGACAACGCCAGCGTATCTCCATCGCCCGCGCTATCCTCAAGAACCCGCCTATCCTGATTCTCGATGAGGCTACTTCCGCCCTCGATACCGAGTCCGAGAAACTGGTGCAGGAGGCTCTGGAGAACCTGATGAAGGACCGCACCACGCTCGTGGTGGCTCACCGTCTCTCCACCATTCGCAACGCCGACCTCATCTGTGTTCTCCACGAAGGACAGATAGTGGAACGGGGCAAGCATGATGAACTGATGGCACGGAACGGTTACTACCGTAAGTTGGTGGAGATGCAACAACATTAAAGTGATTTGCAGAGACAAGTTATTTTTTGTACCTTTGCAGCCGTTTTTGGGGGAAGGAGCCCCGTAAGACACCTAACGTATTGAATATGAGCAAGAATTTAGTCATCGTAGAGTCTCCCGCCAAGGCGCGCACCATTGAAAAGTTTTTGGGCAAGGGCTACCATGTGCTGTCCTCGCAAGGGCATATACGCGACATCGAGGGGACCACGGGCAATAGTATCGGTATTGATTTTGCACACGGCTATGCGCCGAATTATGTGACAGACCCGCAGAAACACCACCTGATAGAGACGCTCAGCAAAGAGGCGAAGCAAGCGGACACGGTATGGTTGGCAAGCGATGAGGACCGCGAAGGAGAGGCGATAGCATGGCACCTCAAAGAGGTACTCAAACTACGTCCCGAGCACACACATCGTATTGTCTTTCACGAGATTACGAAGACAGCCATACAGGATGCCATACAGCACCCGCGCGATATTGATTACAATCTGGTCAATGCGCAGCAGGCGCGACGAGTACTCGACCGTATAGTCGGTTTTGAGTTGTCGCCCATCCTTTGGCGCAAAGTAGCCACAGGGCTGAGCGCAGGACGGGTGCAATCCGTAGCCGTGCGTCTGATCGTGGAGCGGGAACGCGAGATTGAGAATTTCCACGCTACCGCCCAATATCGTGTGACAGCCGACTTCGTCGGGCAAAACCAACGGGGACAGGAAGTACATCTTGCCACCGAACTCAACCACCGTTTTGCGACCAAGCAGGAGGCGACAGACTTTCTGAATGCTTGTATAGACGCCGAATACAAGTTGTCGGCTATCACCCATAAGCCCGGGAAAAGAACCCCGGCACCTCCATTCACCACATCACTCTTGCAGCAAGAGGCAGCGCGCAAACTGCATTTTCCGGTAGCCAAGACCATGCGTTTGGCGCAGTCGTTGTACGAGGCAGGCCATATCACCTATATGCGTACGGACTCGGTGCATCTGAGTACGTTGGCACTGAATACGGCGAAAACGGAGATAGTGCGGGAATATGGGGAGAACTATCATCATGCGCGGCAATATCAGACTTCGTCCAAAGGTGCCCAGGAAGCCCACGAAGCAATCCGCCCCACCTATATGGATGTGCCGGCAGCAGGTGCCAACCCTGATGAGAAGCGTCTTTACGATTTGATTCGCAAGCGTGCTCTTGCCAGTCAGATGGCTGATGCACTGACCGATACCACGCGCATTGAGGTGTCGATGACGGGGAGTGCTTACCTTTGGGTAGCGACGACGGAAACGATTGTTTTCGACGGTTTTATGCGTGTCTATGCGCAGACGACAGACGACGAACAGGACGAGGTCGTGAGGACACTGCCGGAAATGCGCGAGGGGCAAAACCTTACCGCAACAGGGGTGACGGCACAAGAGAGTTTCACGAAACAACCGCAGCGTTATACGGAGGCTACGTTGGTGAAGAAGATGGAGGAATTGGGTATAGGACGTCCATCGACCTACGCGACGGTGATAGAGACGATACAGTCGCGTCAATACGTGGAGCGAGGCAATGTGCAAGGCAGCCAACGCGACTATAACGTGCTGACTCTCAACGGGAAAGAGATTAGCGACCAAACCAAGACGGAGCAGGTAGGTGCCGACACTGGCAAACTGCTACCGACCGACCTCGGGCGTATCACCAACGACTTTCTGGTGGAGCAATTCCCTACCATTCTCAGTTACGACTTCACGGCCCACGAGGAGGAGAACTTCGACAGCATAGCCGCAGGCAAGGCGGATTGGGTGAAGACGGTGGATCAGTTCTACCACACGTTTCATCCTCTGATAGAGCGTGTACCGGCGGGCAAGATGGCGGCGCGCAGTTTGGGTAACGACCCTGAGACGGGTGAACCGGTCTTTGCGCGAATCAGCAAGAACGGTCCTTGCGTACAGATAGGCAACAGCGAGGACAAGAAGCCGCGCTTCGCGAGCCTGAAGAAGGGTCAGAGTATCTTTACCATCACTTTGGACGAGGCGTTGTCACTCTTCCAATCCGCCCTGCCCTATACGCTCTGCCAATACGACGGACAGGATGTCATCGTAGGTGAAGGCAAGTTCGGTCCGTATCTGCGTGTGGACAAGACGTTTGTGAGTATTCCCAAGGGCATCGACCCGCACAATATCACGCCCGAGCAGGCGCAGGAGTTGTTGGAAGAGAAAGCGAAGACGCAGGAGCCTATCCATGTGTTCGGCGATATCCAGGTGCTCAACGGCAGGTACGGTGCGTATATCAAGGCGCCGACGGGTAACTACCGCATACCGTCAGGGAGTGATGCCCATGCGCTGACGGAGGAGGAGTGCCGCCAGATAGTTTCGACGACGTCTCCGACGGGGAAACGTACCTTCGGGCGCAGAAAAACGAAATAAAAAGGTGCCAGTGACGATTTTATTTGCATAATTGAGGGAAAAGCAGTAATTTTGCAAGCCAATTCGGAAGGAGATACGTTTCTCCCTTTCGACGAGAAGTAGCGCAGTTGGTAGCGCACCACGTTCGGGACGTGGGGGTCGGGCGTTCGAGTCGCCTCTTCTCGACCAAACAAAAAAAGAGGCCCCGTGTGAGGTCTCTCTCTTTGAAGAAGTGCGCATTAGTTGCGCGGAAATGCGCCTTTTTGAAGAACTGCAGGAAGCCGTTATTTTTTTAGGCTTGCTCTTCGGCGCATTGGTGCCAAACATATTGGCGAATCGTCTGATATTCAGTCTGTTGCTTGAATGCAGCGAGGTCGGCCTGCATCTTTGAAGGGTCTTTTAGGCGTGTTTGTGTAGCCTTGTAAATGCTTCCGAAGCGTGTTCTTTGCGCAAGTTCAGATGCAGAAGGCAACGTGCTGCGTTTGCCGCAGATTGTGGTGTAGTTGGGGTTATTTTGCATTTCCACATTGCTCGTGGGCGCGGTTCTGACCATATAGCAGACCTTTGATTTTTTGCTTAGTTTGCCCGAAATTGACTTAATCGGGTCTATATAAATTACTTTTGCCATGTTTTTTGATAGTATTTTGATTGGCTTTATTTTTTGCCTAAGGCGTTGAGCCATAGGACTTTTGGTGTAGTCAGACCTTTCTTTACAGTCGTTGGTCTGTGCGACTTGTTTTTCGTAAGAGGTGTACCCCACCCCAAAAAGTGTTAAAAGTGTTAATTGTGTTAATTATAATGGCGGCAAATGCGAGAAAAGTGTCCGAAGACTGACTACGCATATTACCATTTAGCCACTAACTATGTTTTTTGGGGGACGTACAAATTATATTTTGGTGTAAGTACCGTCGCCATTATCACGAATTTGGCACTTGCTCTTTTTCGATTTCGGGTTCAACCAACGGCTGATGTCCATGTCAATGGAGCCGTCTGTTTTGCCCATTTGCTGTCTTGTTTGCACAACATCCTCGCGGGTGAATGCTTAACCCCTCTTTGAGGGGGGGAGTCTTTACTCGTTTCTGAGTTGCAGTATATCGGGCTTCGCCGAGACCTTACCGAGAGAAGCCCGATGAATATATGTGAATTAGGAAAACACCTCCCTCCCTTGCGCAGCAAGAATAAGACAAGGGACAAAAGACTTTCTTTCCTGTCACTTTTAACACTTTTATCACTTTTAACACTTTTTAGAAAAAAAAAGGGGGGGTATGTACCCCCTATATAATAATATATATATATTAATCCCCTACCCCTTAAAGACATCTCAGAAAAGCATGCAAGAATAGGGGTAAAAGTGCAAAAAAACAGCAAAAAGTGCGTTCACGCCTCAAAAAGCGTGTGCAGGGATAGGGTAAAAAGTGTTAATTCTGTGAAAAGTGATAATTTAAGTACAGTGAGGCTATTCATAATATCAGCCGTGAGTGTTTGGTAATCGAAATCGTCGTCACGGATAATATCGGAATGTCCGTAAAAATTTGTGTATATGGTGCAAAAGCGGTACCTTTGCATGATAATCCGCAAGGGAAGGTAAAGCGAAAGGAACAATGTGACGAATATGGAAGCAGGCAAGGGCAAGCGTGTGCTGATGGCAATGTCGGGCGGTATCGACTCCACCGTCTCGGCGATACTGCTGCAGGAGCAGGGGTATGAATTGGTGGGTGTGACATACCGCACGTATGACAGCATCAAAGAGTCGTGTCTCGCGCGTGAAAAGGGATGCTGTTCGGTGGAGAGTATCATGGAGGCGAAACACATGGCTGCCACCTTGGGTTTCGAGCACCATATCGTGGACTTCCGCGATACGTTCCGTGAGCAGGTGATAGCCAATTTCGTGGACGAATATACGCACGGCCGTACTCCGAATCCGTGTGTGCTGTGCAACTCGCATATCAAATGGGGGTGCTTAATTCAGGAAGCCGATGCATACGGTTGCGACTATATCGCCACAGGGCATTATGCCCGGATAGCAACGCATAACGGGCATATCTATTTGCGCGAAGCAGCCGACAGCAAGAAGGATCAGACTTACTTTCTGTGGATGCTGACAGAGGATAACCTGCGCAGAACGCTGTTTCCGTTAGGCAATCTGACCAAGTCCGAAGTACGCAGGGTAGCATTGGAGCACGGGTTCGAGAAACTGTCGAAGAAGACAGAGAGTCAGGAGATATGCTTTGTGCCGAACAATGACTATCGCACTTTCCTTGCCGAACAAGGGGTACAAGTAGTGCACGGCGAGTATGTGGACAAAGAAGGAAATGTGTTGGGCAAACATGAAGGTTTCTGCCACTATACCATAGGTCAGCGCAAGGGATTGGGTATTGCATTGGGAAGTCCGCGCTATGTGACGCATATCGATGCCAACAGCAACCGTGTGACATTGGGTGAGCATGATGACCTGTATGCCACCCGCGTATATGCGGATGCAGCGCGTGTGCGCGACAAAGAATGGCTGCAGGCATCGCCCGAAGTAGAAGCACGTATCCGCTACCGTTCAGCCGCTGTAAAAGCAAAGGTAACGCTGACTGACGGCAACGGACTGACAGTGGATATGAGTCAGCCTGTATGGGGTGTGACACCAGGTCAGTCGCTGGTGCTGTACAAAGAGGGATTGGTAGTAGGAGGAGGAATTATACGGTGATAATTTGTAAATGAGGGAATTTGTAAATTTGAGAATGAGGAAGTGTATCATATTTGATTTCGGTGGTGTATTAGTGGATTGGAATCCACACTACCTGTACGATACGTATTTCGGGGACAAGAAGAAAGCCGATTGGTTTCTCGGCAATATCTGCACACCGGCATGGAATACGCAGATGGACGCGGGCAAACCCTTTGCGGAAGGCATCGCGGAAAAGATAGCAGAGTACCCTGATTTGGAGAAAGAGATTCGCATGTATTGGGACGATTGGGAGCAGATGATGGGCGAGCAGACAGCCGGTATGCAGACCTTGCTGGAGGAGTTGCGTGCCCAAGGATATGCACTCTACGGTTTGAGCAACTGGTCCGCCGAGACCTTCAACAGGGTACGCAACCGCTATCCTGTGTTCGGACTGTTGGACGGCATGGTGATTTCGGGCGAAGAGCATGTGGCAAAGCCCGATGCCCGTATCTATGAGATACTGCTGCAACGATACCATATCGCGCCCCAAGAGGCGATATTCGTGGATGACAACAAGCCCAATATCGATGCCGCGATGGCGTTGGGTATCATGGGGATTGTGTTTAAGAATGCCGAACAGACCCGTACAGCCATTGCACAGATGGCAGGAGGCAACCGCTACGCACAAGAAGACCTGCGTGAGGCGGTGCGCGTGCTACGGGCTGGGGGGGTGATACTCTACCCTACCGATACGGTATGGGGGATAGGTTGCGATGCCACCAATGAGGCAGCCGTGCAACGGATATACGACATCAAACACCGAGCAGACAGCAAATCCATGCTCGTACTACTGGACGGGGCAGGAAAACTGCAGGGCTACGTAGAGCGTGTGCCTGATACGGCATGGACACTCCTTGAGGCATCGGAAGGAGGAAAGCCGCTGACGATTATCTATCCGCGTGCCAAGAACCTCGCCAAGAATCTGATAGCCGAAGACGGAAGTATCGGTATCCGTATCACACAGGAAGCCTTCTCCCGAGCATTGTGTGAGCAGTTGCACCACCCGATAGTATCCACGTCCGCCAACATCAGCGGCGAAAAGGCAGCAAGCGTATTCCGCGAGATTGCCCCCGAGATACGGGAGGCGGTGGACTATGTGTGCCTGTTCCGCCGTGAAGACGAGACCAAACACCACCCATCGTCCATCATCAAGATTGACGAGGCTGAACGAATCACTATCATCCGTGAGTAACAAGGCAGATGAGGCATTGGGGGCACCATAGAAGAATGCAGTGGATATACATGACAGTGGATGCGGTATCCGCCGAAATGATATGGCTGTCGTTTCTGCTATTCCGCTGGATGGTGTATGAGGGGCGTGTATTCGGGATGGATACGATATTGATTCCCGCTTTTGATTTCTATCCGCCGTTATTCCTGTATCCGTTGGGGTGCTTGGTGGTGTATTATCTGTCGGGGTACTATCTGCGCCCATTCCGCAAGCGATACTCGCAGGAGTTGTCCACCACCTTTGTATCGTCGCTGCTGATTGCTTTCGGGGCATTCTTCCTGATTATCATTGATGATCCTGTAAGCAACTACCATCGGTATGTATTCTCGCTGCTGATGTTGTGCGCATTGCAGTTCGGCGGGTGTTATCTGCCCCGATTGTTGGTGACCTACCTGATGCACAAGCGTTATCCGGAGGGCAACAAACGTTATACCATCCATTCGGTGGCGGAAGTGGAGGACTTCAAGCGGGTACACAAGCGGGTGCCGCAAGACGAGGTGGTGATAGACCTTAACGGCAAAGCAGACGAGAAAGACATATACACAATTATCAACCGTGTGTATCCGTACAATGTGGAGATTTCGGTGGTACCGCGGCTGTACGATATGCTAACGGGTGCGGCAGGTATCCGTGAGTTGGACGATGTGCCGCTGGTGCGTATCACAGAGCACAAGATGAGCGATTGCGGGCTATGCGTAAAGCGGGCATGCGATGTAGTGTTCTCCGCAGCGGGGATTGTATTGCTGTCGCCCGTGTATCTGACAGTGGCGTTGGCGGTGAAGTGCACATCTTCGGGACCGGTTATCTATAAGCAGGAGCGCATCGGATTACACGGAGTGCCGTTTATGATACTGAAATTCCGAACGATGTTCAATAACTCGGAACCGAATACCCCGTTGCTCAGTGCCGATGACGACCCGCGTATCACACGGGTAGGACATGTGCTGCGCAAATACCGCATCGACGAACTGCCACAGTTGTGGAACGTGCTGCGCGGGGATATGTCGATAGTAGGTCCGAGACCCGAAAGGCGTTACTTTATCGAGCAGATAGAGGAACGAGCACCATACTACTGCCTGCTGTACAAGATTAGACCCGGTTTGACCAGTTGGGGTCCGATACGCGTAGGCTATACGGATACCTTGGACAAGATGGTGCAACGGCTGAACTACGATATCGTGTATATGGAGAATATGTCTGTCCTGCTGGACATCAAGATATTGTTCCATACCGTGAACGTGATAGTGGACGGCAAAGGGAAGTAACACGAATACCCCATAGAAAATTAATCGTGTAATTAACCATTAATTTTGCAAAGCATAGCATAAAGATACCAAAAGCAAGGCGTATGACGTATGATGAAGCCATAAAACGATTGGAGAGTATCGTGAAAGAGTTGGAAAGTGCACAGGCACTCAGTATGGATACCTATCAGGCGAAAGCGAAAGAGGCTAAGGAACTGCTCGCGTTCTGCCAGAAACAACTGACAGATTGGGAAGAGAAGATGGGCGAGATACTGGTGTGAGTAATCATTATCTGTTGATTATCATCATAATAATGTACTTTGAAAAATATCTGATGTATATGAAATCGTTTTTGGTTACCTTGCTCACGGTGATGGTGAGTGTTTCAGTGGGGGCGGCTACGGATGACTGGGCGCAGCATAGTCGTTATGCAAATGCCAATCAATCCTTGGTGGATACGCCGTCCGTGGTTTTTATCGGCAACTCCATTACCGACCATTGGGATAATATACACCCCGAGTTCTTCACTGCCAACCACTACGCCAACCGCGGCATCAGCGGGCAAGTGACCTCACAAATCCTTGTCCGTTTTCAGGCGGATGTTATCCAACTGCACCCGCAAGTGGTGGTTATTCTGGCAGGAACCAATGACATCGCCCTCAACAACGGCTATATCGCCATAGAGCACATCGCCGAGAATATCCAGTCGATGTGTGAGTTGGCACAGCATCACCATATCCAACCGATTATCTGCTCCGTGCTGCCCGCTTACGAATACCCGTGGCGGAAAGAGATAGGCTCTCCCGCAGAGACTATCCGCCAACTCAACAGTCTGCTCCGTGCATACGCCGAGAAGAACCATATCCCGTATGTGGACTACTACTCCGCCTTGGTCGATGAACGCGGCGGACTGCCCGAAGCGTACTCCAAGGACGGCGTACACCCTACCGCAGCAGGCTACGACATTATGGAGCCTATTATCACTGCCGAGATAAACAAACACCTATAAAGCAACAGACTCCCCCCACCCCCTCAAAGAGGGGGATTTTCACTATGGCATTACTGTGGGCTCTTTTGAACGTCACAATCAGCGCAACTGACGTTAAAGTAACCCGCAGCACTTACTCTGCGTAGAGCAGGTAGGGCTTACGCTGTTTCTCAAAGTGCTGCACGTCCGCCCGCCAGCGGGCGCGAATCTCTTCTTCGGTATGCCCGGCGATGATGTCACGGCGGATATAGTCCACCCCAACCAGTTTCTCGAAGAAAGGTGTGAAAAAGGCATTTCCGTCCCATGCCTTGCCATCGGTGGTGTCGGCATTGGCACGTACCACGTTGTAGGCATCTATCAGGTACCGCAACGAGAAATGCACCTTACGGGCATCGGTTTCCGAAATACCGCTCAGGTCAATGCCGTGGCACAGGTTGCCCTTCTGGGTGGAAGCCGCAGGTGTAAAAGAAAGCGTGTCTGTCGCCGTGGCGGAGTGATAGTCGGGGTGCCCGTAGCAGAGGAAAGGCTTGTCCGTACCGCGCCCCAAAGAAACGGGGGTGCCCTCGAACAGGCAGACAGACGGATAGAGGTAGATAGCCAACATATTCCGCAAATTGGGCGAAGGGGGTACAGGCAGGTTGTAGGTGGTCTGGTGGGTGTAGTTGAGACAAGTAATGACCGTCAAATCAACCTGCAGTGAATCATTCAGCCAGTGTTCTCCGTTTATCATCTGTGCCAGTTCGCCCAACGTCATACCGTGTACCACAGGGATAGGCAAAGCCCCGACACCCGACTTGTAGCGCATATCCAAGATGGGTCCGTCGATGTAGTATCCGTTGGGGTTGGGTCGGTCGAAGACAATGAACGGCTTGCCGCTATGGGCGCAGGCGTCCATGAGACGCATCATGGTGATATAGTAGGTGTAGAAACGCAGTCCTACGTCCTGTATGTCCGTGATGAGCACATCGAACAGAGCCATGGACTCTGCCGACGGACGATAGGTCTTGCCGTCGTAGAGGGAGAGAATGGGAATGCCGGTCTTCTCGTCCACGCTGCTCTGCACATGTTCGCCCTCGCGTGCCGTGCCGCGGAAGCCATGTTCGGGGGAGAAGACAGCGGTGACTTGCACACCGTGCGCAAGGAGGTGGTCCAACGTATGCACATCGCCCACCATACCCGTATGGTTGCTGAGCAGTGCCACGCGCTTGCCCTGCAAGAGGGGCAGATAGGCATCGGTGCGCTCCGCGCCTACGATGACGCGCGTCTGTTCAGCAGGTTGCCGCGGGTCTGCCGTGACAGCCCCGCAAAGGATAGTACCCGTCAGGGCTACCAAAAACAAAAGTATTCTTTTCATTTCTCTTTTCTATCTATGGTACAAAGGTAGGTGTTTTGGTTGGATTCTACAACCATGGTGGCACTTTTAGCAAGAGGCTGCCTGACCATGCTATGCCAGACAGCCTCCAACTATAAAATGCACGCTGTGCTATATCTTATTGAGCCTTGGGGAATTCGATAAGGGCAAAGCCGGCATTGACAGCGGCGGTATAAACCACTAACTTGCCGTCCACTTCGGCAGCGTTGCACTGTGCGGAGCAAGCCGATGCCGTGGTCTTACCCTCCGTGTCAAGGAAGTAGCCATACGTAGGCTCCCATGGGTTCTCCTCGGTGCTGTTATTGATAGCCTCTGACAACTTAACCAATGCGGCTTGGTTGTCCACACCGTCGGTGATGTCCATGATGTAGAGTACAGGACCGAAATTGTAGTGCATCGGTTGCGAGTTGGCTACGGTGAACATCAGATAGCGTCCGCGATTGTAGTTGATGATACGCGGGTCCACTCCGTGATTGGGTCGTGCGTCCGCTTCGGTGAAATCGAACTCCACGTCGTCAATGAGTTTCGTACCATTGGCATCCATCAGGCGAACAAACGGTACGTACGTACTGGTGAACAGGTATTTGCCCGCTTCCACTTGATTGACATAACCGTAGTAGGAGCATATATCTTCGAGACTGATTTCGTAGGGGTCGGAGAAGGTAGTGAAGTTGGTAACGTTGAATCGGTAAATCTTGTCGCCGGGCTCCTGCTTGCAGAAGAAGGCGTATCCGTTACCGCTCTCGTCGAGGTTGATAGACATATTGTCACCAAGACGTCCGTTGTACTTGGTGGTATCGTTGCCGTTCACACTGATGACACCATCCCACGTCCATACATCGGGCATAGCCGTCGGGGACGCATAGTGATATACCTTCAAGGGTGAAGCCGCACTGACGGGGGCTACAAGGTTGCAGATATAGATGTGTCCGTGTGAGAGACGACCGGCACTGACAACGTGTGTACCGCCCGTCACGCCCTCAACATTGAGCATAATCGGAGCGTTTGCGTTGTTGGCGAGAAGGTCAGCGACCTTCAACAGGCGCGGTGTGGGCGTCTCTGCTCCTTCACGGGAGACGATAAGCACATACTCACCATCGAAATCGCTACCGCGAACCTGCTCGCCTGCGAAATAGGCAGGTGTGGCACCCGTAGCGACAGAGAAGTCGTGTACAACGGCTTGTGAGAAGTCCACGCCCGGGGTAGGTCCGCTCTTGAAGGTGATTTCCATCTCCGTCTTGCGCCCCATGAACTCGATAATGAGTTTGCCCGGGTTGGCTGCGGTGAGGACATCGTCTTTCATCTCGGTGAATTGGTAGGTGGCACGTGCGGGGATAAGCGTGATAGACGAGAGGATAGCCTCCGCCTCATCGGGCATACCGAGCGCGAGAATGCCGTCCACCACTTGGGCTGTGTACTCGGTGCCGCCACGGGACTTCATGACGAGTTTGTCGAGCTGCGGGTCCGAGGTCGGGTCGCTGAGGTTGATAAAGACCTCATAGACCTGCTCCTTGGTACCGTTGATGACCTTCACGTCCTGCTTGAGTTGCTTGCCGTCCTCGGAGGTGTTGAGGGTGAAGTCGTAGGTGTCCTTGTCGAGTTTGGCACCGAGCGAGAGTTTGGCGTTGAACTGGATAGCGTTGACGTCGGTCTCGGCTGCTACGTTGTCGAAGGTGACGGTGTAAGCGGTGTTGTCCACCGTACCTGTGTAGGTGGAGTTTTTGATAGAGATAGACTTGATGAGCGCCTCAACGGTGTCATTGTTGTTCTCCTCCGGACCTTTGCATCCGGGTGTGCACAGCAACCCGATAAGGGCGATGCACGAAAAGAAAAGATTACGTTTCATATACATTTAACAACTAATAATTCACATTGGTATTAACCAAAACATTCTTTACCCATAAAAACAAGGAACACGTAATTACCGTGTAATTAACCATTAATTCTCCGCAGTAGCGGGTGTTTATAATTTATAACAATTACTCACGTATGGATGGTTTATCCGTTGCCTATCCCTTGCATAAGGGTTGCGTATCCCTTGCTGTTTGAATCGATTAATAAACGATAATAATTAGGGACTCCCCCGCCCCCCTCAAGGAGGGGGACAAAGAGAACCTTAAGCGTATTGCATGGATTATTGCCACTCCTTGGTTTGGGTGAGGGTGTAGCCCTTGGTTTTGTACAAGGTGATTTGCCCTGACGGCACAGGATTGACATAGTTGCGTGGGACAGGCATTTCACGCATACCTTCAGTATTACGGAGAATGTAGCCTTCTTTGAGTGCGGCATCTGCAGTGGCGGTAGCCATATCATTCACATCTGCACTTACAAGCACTATTTCAGGGTCAGTACCTTGGTAGTTATCTTTGTTGATATACGCACCATAACGTATGTCTGGATTACAGCCATTATAAAGATACCCTAATCTGTACCAACGCTTGAGGTCGTTGAGACGGAAGCCTTCCATACACAGTTCCACACGGCGTTCACGACGAATCTCCCAAAGGATGGCATCTATCGGACCTCCGTCTTTTGTTCTATCGCCCGGGTAGTATTGTGCATTGTACTCTATTGCTGTATATTTGGGGTCTACATACGCTATTCCATTTACAGCCGGTTGGTTGCCTGCAATAACCTGTAAGGCTGGTAAATTAACATCTTTACGAGCACGGATAAGGTTGATAGAACGGTCAAGTTCTGCATTGGAGAATGGATAAGATGCATTAAGCAAGTGGAGCTCATAAGCCGCTTCTGCATAGTTAAGCAACACTTCTGCATAACGCAAACAAGGTGCGTCGGTGATGTTCTTGGAGCCCGTCCACGTGGCTTCGGGTGCTGTGGCACGGTCGTCATCCATAAACTTGCACCACGAGTAGCCCGACAATGCATAGTTGAAAGGCTTGGTGTCAGTGCCCTTCAGATAATAATGAGGGCGAATACACATTGTAAGACGTGGGTCGCGATTGTTAAAGAACTCTTCCTCTGTCTTTGGAATATACGTTGGATATTTGTATTCCAAAGGCAGTCCGTCGGCGGTGAGGAAAGACTCGGCGAGGGACTTGCTGAGACCTGCCTGCGCCTCGGTGAATGAATAGGTGAGCGTGGAGTGCGCGAGGACGCCATCTTCATAGTGACGGTACATGATGATTTCGGGATTGTCGGCGAGGTTATCACTGACGAAAAGCGACTTGTAGGACGGCGCGATGGAGTATTTGCCTGAGTTCATGACGAGCAAGGCAGCATCGCGTGCGGCAACGAGACACCGCTCCGCCATATCGAGGTCGATATTATGGTACTTGAGGAACGTACCCTCGCGCAGCAGATAGCGGGACGCCATGGCTGCCACCACATAGCGGTTGACTTGCATCGCGCCATCGTTCTCGCGGACACTATCCATAGCATAGCGGAAGTCCTCGATGATACGCGCGTCCACGTAGGTGCGGGGGTCGCGGTCCTTGTAGAGGTAGTCGAGGTCCTCCTTTTTGCTGCTTGCCACAGGCACACGGTCGAACCAAGGCACATCGCCGTAGGTGAAGGTGAGGTTGCTGTAGTAGCAGGCGCGGAAGAAACGTGCCACCCCGCGCCAGTGATTCTTGGTAGCCGCGTTGGCATCGATGCGGTCGATATTCTCAAGCACATAGTTCGCCTTGCGGATATTGGAGAACGACCACGAGCCATCGGAAACAGGCACCGCCTCGGGACGGAGGTTGAGTTGCTGTTTGTCGGAGGCGAAGTCGTCGTTGGTGGTCTGCCCCATGAGGAACGGTCCGTGGGACGTGCCCGTACCATAGCCCGAGAAGACAGAGGTGTAGAAGCCGTACATGTAGGTGCGCGCCTGGTCCTCGTTCTGCCAGTACTCGGCATCGGTGAAGTCGTCGTAGGCAGGCTGGTTGAGGAAGTTTTCACAGCCCGTAAACGCCAGCGCAGAAGCGGCGACGAGGAGCGAAAGGATTATATGATTATTCTTCATAATACGTTGTTAGATAATGTTATAACGAGATTTGGAGACCACAACTGAGTTGGCGGGTGAAGGGGTAGATACGTCCCCAGCCCATGGCACCACCGTCACCGGTAGAGGTGTCGGTCTCTGGATCGATAGGCAGGTTACCAAGGTGGTCGAACTCACAGACGTTCTCAGCACTGAAATAAATGCGGAACTTGGAGAAGTGCATCTTGCGGAGCGCCTTTTCGGGCAGGCTGTAGCCGAGGGTGATGTTCTTGAGACGCAGGTAACTCATGTCGAGCAGGTAGCGCGTCTGGCAGAGGAAGTTGAAGCCTGCCGCCGAGTACTGCCCGGGTTGGTTGGTCTCAGTGAGACGAGGGTAGAAAGCGTCGGTGTGGTCGGGCTTCCAGTAGTCGGTCTGGTGGGCATAGTAGGTGCCCTCGGAGAAGTTCCACCCGGGTATCATCATGGTGCCCGTAGCCCAGTACTGACGCGAGCCGACACCTTGGAAGAGCAGGCTGAGGTCCACGCCGTACCAGTCGAGGCCAATCTTGAAGTTGTACTCGTAGCGCGGAGTGGTGTTGCCGATGCGACGCCAGTCGCCCGGGTTGGCAGCGGTCTTGTCGCCCCACGTGATTTCGCCGTCACCGTCGAGGTCCATATACTTGACATCACCGGGGCCGTACTTGTAGCCGTAGCCGCTCATCTTCTCGAAGTAGGACTGCGAGGCGATGCCGTCCACGAGGGTGCCGTCGGCATTGAAGTCATCCTCTTGAAAGAGGCGGTCGGTGATGAAGCCCCATATCTCGCCATATATCTTGCCCTCGTAGTTGCTGCCGTCGATGACGGAGGTGTTCTTGCGGGGGTGCTTGGTGACGATGGTGAGCGCGTCGGCGAGGTTGGCGGTGAGGTTGAGGCGCAGCCCGCAGTTGAAACGGTGGTGGTAGTCGAGAGAGAGTTCCCAACCGTTGGTGGTGAGTTGGGCTGCGTTCTCGTAGGGTGCAGTGGCTCCGAAAGTGCTCGGGACCTCTGTGCCACCCACTACCATGCCATCGTTGATACGGCGGTAGAGGTCGAAACTGACACCCAGTTCATCCTTGAAGAAACGTGTGTCGATACCGAGGTTCATGGTCTTGATGGTCTCCCATGTGAAGCCGTCGGCAATGGCGGTGGGCAAGGAGAAAGTAAGCATATTGGTAGAGCCGACAATCCAGCCGCTGTTGTAGGAACTCATGATAGCACGGAAGCGGTTGTCGCCGATGTCCTGGTTGCCGATAGAGCCGTACGAACCGCGAATCTTGAAGAAACTCCACCACGGGTTGAGGACTTCCCAGAAGTTCTCCTCGCTTGCCACCCAACCGAGCGAAGCCGACGGGAAGAAGCCCCAGCGTTGGTCGGTGGGGAAACGTGAGGAGCCGTCGAAGCGGCCGTTCAACTCAACGAGGTAGCGGTTGCGATAGGCATAGTTGGCACGCGCGAAGAAGCCCATGATTGCCCACGAAGAGTGGCTGCCATAGATGAAGTTCTCGCCCGTGGCAAGGGAGATTTCCGCCTTGTTCTGGTCGAGAAGGTCGCGCTTCTCGGCGTTGACATAGTCCACCGCCTTGTACTCGATGTTCATACCTGCAAAGACATTGAGGCTGTGAGCATCGTTCCACGTGTGCTTGTAACGCAGGACCGCATTGCCCGCGTGGTAGTTGCGGTGGTAGATGTACTTGTCAATCTTGTTGCGCGAAGTGGCTGCCCAGTTGTCCACGAGTTGCATACTGCCGCTCCAGAAATCCCAACCGCCCACAGTGCCACCGCGCTGGGTGATACTCTGATTGTCAAGGTTGTAGGTATAATCAAGGTCGAGGGTCAAGTCGGGTATGCCGAGGGTGAAAGTCGCGCCCACGGACATACGCATATAGTCCTTGAGGTTGCTGTTCATATTCGCCGCAGCCGTCTCGGTGACCGAGTTGCGGAACGGGTGTCCCTCGTAGGTGCCGTAAGGCATGATAGCAGGCCAACGGTAGAGGTAGTAGAGGGCATCGTAACTGGATGTGCCGTAGTTGAACGGTGTCTCAAGGTCGGTACGCGTGTAGAGAGCCTTGCTGCGGACGTGAAGCCATGGCTTGATTTCGGTATCAGTGGAGAAATTCACCGAGTAGCGGTTGTATTCGTCAGGGTTGACCTTCACGACACCGCCCTGCCCCATATAACTGAGCCCCATATAATAGTTGGTCTTGCCCGCCGTACCGCTGAAACTGAGGTTGTGCTGCTGCGAGAAAGAGAAGTCCTTGATGTACTCGTCAGCAGCGTTCCAGCCGCGATAGAAATGCGGGGTGCCTGACTTGATGACAAAGTCACGCCCCTCCACCATCTCGGGTCCGAGATTCTGGTTGCCGTACATACGGTCCCATTCCTTCATATTCTCAATATCTTCGGCATCCCATACGAGTCCGCATGCATTCGTAAAGACCGTAGTACCCGGTGTACGACGCTGGCGTGCCTCGAGTGCCATCTCCGCACCGACATACGACTTAGCCACCTCGGGCAGTGCCGTCGGGGTTGCCCACGAGAAGTTGTTGGAATAGTTGACCGTGAACTTGGATTGCGCTCCTGCACCCGACTTGGTGGTAATCAGTATCACACCGAAGGCGGCACGCGTACCATAGATGCTGGAGGAAGCCGCGTCTTTCAATACGGAGATGTCCTGAATATCATCGGCATTGACCATGGAAATGTCGCTAATCTCCACACCGTCCACCAGGATAAGCGGTTGGCTGGCATCGTTGCCCTCGTTGAGCAGTGTGCCGACAGCACCACGGATACGGAACTTAGGCGTGTCGCCCAACCGTCCGGAAGACTGCGTAACAGTCAGACCGGGAACGGCACCTTGCAGACCCGTACCCACATTGGCGATAGGACGCCCCTCCAACTGGTCTTCCACGCTCACGGACCCCACTGCACCCGTCAGGTTGGCCTTGCGCTGGGTGTCGTAGCCGACTACAACCACCTCGTCGAGCATCTTGTTGTCCTCGCGCAGCGTGACATTGATAACCGTGCGTTGGTTGACGGGTTCGGTGAGGGTGTTGTAGCCGATATAGGAGAAGCGTAGTTGCGCCTTGGCATCTGCCTCAATGGCATAGTTGCCGTCGAAATCGGTGATGGTACCCGTGGTGGTACCTACCACCAACACGCTGACACCTATCAGGGGTTCGCCTGCGCCGTCCGTAACCTTGCCGGTAATAGTAGCAGCATTGGCTACACAGAGGGTAGCCAATGCCAATAGTATGGTTGCTAATCGTTTCATTTGATTACTTTCTTGCCGTTAATGATGTACATACCTGCAGGTAGTTGGCTCTCGTCGGTGCCTAAGTACTGCCCCGTGACGGTGTAGATGCCCTGACGCATGGCGGGTGTGGTATCTGCACCTACCTCATCAACGCCCATCGGGAACTGAATGCCCTCACGTACGGGTACGCGCGTAGTATAGGTGTTGTTGGTGTTCGGCAGGGCATATACCATCAGTCGCTCGTTGGAGTTGGAGACGATGTACAGGTTGCCCGCTGCATCAAAGTCCACACCCATCGTGTTGCCGGTTGTGCCCCACTCGATGATGCACTTCTCGGTGAGGGTGGGTGCACCCGTAGTCTCGTTGTAGGTTACGTCCCATACCTTCACGGTACCCTTTTCCGCACCTACGGCTATCATATTGCCGTCTGCACTGATACCCATACCGCCTTGGTGGGCACCGTCGATGCCGTTGTTGGCGATATTGAAGTCTATCTCGCCCTTGGCGTTCACGTGAATCAGAGCGGGAACAGCAGCACCACTATTGAAACGGTACTGGCTCATAAAGAAGCCTCCGCGCTGGTCATAAGCCAACTCGCCACTACCATTCTTCATGTGCGAACCCGTGTTGGCATCATCGAAGAACATTGCCGATGGTGCCGTGGTCCAAGGCAATGCCTCTTGCTCACCGATATTGTATTGGTTGATATTGCTGATTATAGGCCCCATACTATTGTCGCGGTCATACGTATAGAGCACCTCGTCTTTGCCTGTGCCGAGTACCACGCAACTCATCACGGGATTGCATATCACATCCTTTGAACCCGATTTGACTTGCCCTGTGGATTTGCTGCGCTTGCCACTGAAGACAGGGGTGAAAGCACTGTCGGGTTTGGCGGGGTTCATCACATATACACCCGACGAACCGAAAGAGGAACTTGGTACAAACACATCGCCATCAGGAGCCACCGAGAGGCGTGCCAAGGCGAATTGGTAGGTGGCAGGTTCCTCTGCTCCCCACTCTACGGCACCTGTCCACGCCTTAGCCCCTTGGTTGGTAACATCCGTCAAGTCGTTGCCCAACACGAATATGCCTTTTTCCGAGTTGCGGAACGAGGGTGCCGTGCCTTCTGCGCACTGACCGCCTACCGAGTTGCTGACATATACACGTCCGAAATACGGGCTGGACGGGGTCTTGTCCACAGCCACACCGCGTGCGGCATAGAACTGGAACACCTCGTCATCCGTGCTGATTTTGGCGGGGTAAGCAATAGCGCGTGTGGCAGCCGTAATGCTGTAGTGGTCGAATTCCTTGCCTGTGAACGGGTTAGCCACCTTGTGCGAACCCTTGCTCATAGCACCAATCACATGTGTATCCACTATCTCATTGTCCTTCTCAATGGTGATGCTCACGTTGGTAGCGTCTTCATTGAGGCGGAAATAGAAGTTCGTGCCGTCGCAGTCCAACTCACCCGCGTAGATATTTGCCACCGGTGACGACAGCGATTGGAAGTGCTGCACACCCTCGCCGTCTGCCAATACGATGATATGAATGGTATATCCGTCCACCCATGCCATAGTGCTCATATAGGCAGCCTCTGCTTCGCCCAAACCTTCTGCGGGATATTGGCTGCTGACCTCTTGTGCCTTGTCCATACCCTCGGTAACGTCATACAGGCGGAAACCCACTTTTGCCTTGCCGTCGCTCACAGGGCGTGCCATATAGTAGTGCCCTGCGTAGCAGAAGAAACTGACACCTGCAATATCACACACCTTGCCAAACGGGTCAATGGTCAGTTGCTTGTCGGTATAATCTTCTTCTGTCTCTGCCATTGCAATGGCAGTCTTTTCGCCCTCTGCATCAGCATTGTACACAAGGCTGCAAACGGTCTTGCCTGTTCCTGTCATATAGCGGCTGCACCATGCCGAACCGCTGATGGAGAACGACTTGCCTTTTGCCGCCTCATTCTCAAACAGCACCGTGGGGTTCTGCATATTCTCGTCCCATATATAGAAGGTGCCCTTGTCTGCCACCTTACCTATCAGGTAGTTGTCTGCACTGAAGCCTATATCGCTCAGCACCACACCTTCGGGCATCGGCAGGGCGGTCTCGCCCGTCATGTCCGTGTTGTAACTCTTCACCACGCCGCCAATCAGCATATAGCACTTGCCATTGCGGTACAGCGCACGCGTCACGCCTGCGGGACATGCCGCCTTCTCGCCCACCGTCTCAAACTCATAGTTGTCCAATGCCATCGCATCGCTTTCCGCACACGGGTAATCCGTAGCCTGCAAGCGGATATTCTTCAGTTGCATCTTCACGCCTGCTATCTCCTCGGCTTTCACGGTTACCTGCGTCTCCAAGGTGCTGTATTTATCCTTGCTTGCCACTACACGGTAGTCACCGGGCTCGAGGTCATAGAAAGCAAACACACCGTTGTACCAGTCGTCGGTCGTCTTCTCGGCAATCTTCGTATCACCTTTGTACAACTCCACTTTCGCTCCGTTCAACGGCAACCACTGGTCATCGCTGTTGGGCACATACACGAACTTCGGTTGGTTGAGCACGTCCACCAACTCATTGCTTGACTTCACCCAGCCGCTAATCGTGGCGGTCTGCGGCAACTCGCGCTTGAACCACTTGTGGAAGTGCTGGTACATACGCAATGCCTCCAACTTGCAATAGTCATCGTTGCACAAACGGTGTGTCTCCGGCGCGTAGTCATGAAAACTACCCTCGCTCAGGAATCCCGGCACCGTCAGCGGACGCAGCACGCCCAAACCCATATCGTCATTGTAGAATGTCAAGTCACCGCGCAGGATAGGAGCCGGACTGGTCCATACCGTCAGCGGGTTGGTTATCTGTATCCCGCCGCTGCTGGCTGCCATCTGGTCGCTCTGTGCCACGGTCGGTTCGCCTGTCTTGCCGTGATACAGCATCAGCAGGTAGTTGGTCTGCGAGTTCAGTGCATTGGAGTGTATCGAGATAAAGTGGTCCACATTGTTGGCATTCGCCTCCTCGGCTATCGCACTCAGGTCACGGTCGTCGCCGTTCTCCAACTCTTTCAACTCCTCTGCCGTCGCATTCGGATAGTATTTCACATCGCGGATTCCCGAATTATTCGTCGTGCGCGACATAATCACCGTGGCACCTGCTTTCTCCAGCATATCGCGGAGTGCCAAGCCCTTCACGAGGTTCGAGTTGCTCTCCCAGTAGCCTTTCGGGTTGGTCCATACTTCGGGTACGGGTATCGTCCATATACTGCGGTCGTTGGCATCATGTCCGCCGTGCCCGGGGTTGATGTATATCTTTATGCCCTTCAGCCCCGCTTCTTGCTGTGCCTCATGGCGGGCTGCCAAACGCGCTGCCTGACGTTTCTTCTCGGCTGCCAGACGCACATTCTCCGCCTCAATAAACACTTGCTTCTCCACCGTACAGAGGTCACGGGTGTCGCGCCCGTCTATACTGCGCGCGATATAGCGGATATAGTCTATCTCGTCATGCCCCGTATAGAACTCCTGCATACCTGCCACATGGCGGTTGTCTATCCATTTCGGAGCATTCATACGACCCATTGACTGCACGTGCTTTCCGTCTATGTCGCACACAAACGTGCCATAACGTGCCGTCACATACACCAAGTGCTGCTCATCGGGCGATACGCTTGCCCAGAAATAACTGGCATCCTCGCCATTCGGCGTCAGCACATAACTCTGACCGTCACGCATAACCACCATCTTCCGGTCTTCAATCGTAACGCTCGTCTGGGCAAAGGCAACTATCGCTGCCACCAACCCTAAAAGAGTAAAGAATTTTCTCATACTTGTAGGTATTAGAATGTTAATATCTCAGTTTACTGTTTGTCTTTCAGCACATTGCCTTGCGCATCGTACACACGTCCGTTGTGCTCTATGCGCAGCACACCGTCCTCCATCCATTTGCGGCTTGCCGGTTGCATCGCATCTATACCGATAGAGGCTGTCTAACAAGTATCGTTTGGCAGTCTCTTTTTTGTAGAGTATGGTTGT
>ERZ808278.588-NODE-588-length-22248-cov-27.333619_pt1 | contig 22248 bp, 11 predicted proteins | sample MGYA00521239_ERZ808278 | MGnify/ENA primary metagenome ERZ808278 (study PRJEB31516, sample SAMN03275600) | gut metagenome | biome: mammalia-associated habitat; material: feces | host: Papio cynocephalus | place: Kenya | collected 2012-07-17 ... | reverse complement strand
AAGAATGGCGTGGTTATCGTGAAGGGTGACAAGGTATTCTCTGTAGCAGGTGCTCAGATGAAGTAATCAGAATTCTTATAGAATTTAATATATCCCAATCGGGGCATGGGCTTTCGGGCTTCTGCCCCGATTTCGTTATATAGAAGATTTAAATAGTATATGTAACCGATTCTTACCCTTAGCTTGCTTTTTCTTGTTAAAAAACTTGTTTTCTTAAATATTTGTCGTATCTTTGCATTTGTATTTTGAAACAAAGATAGAAAGATATGGAGCAGAATGTGAAAGAATTGCCATACGGTGTGCAGGACTTCCAGACCATTGTAGAGCAGAACATATATTATGTCGATAAGACGATGTATATACCAGAGTTGGAGAAGGAGGCTCGTAACCTCTTCTTCATCCGTCCTCGCCGTTTTGGCAAGAGTGTGTTCCTAGGTATGCTTCATGCTTACTATGATAGTAGTACCAAGGAAAAGTTCCAGGAGTGGTTTGGCGATTTGTGGATAGGCAAACACCCTACGGCTTTGCAAGGCAAATACCAGGTGTTGCATCTCGATTTCTCGCAGATAGGGGGTGATGTTGAGCACTTGGCGGAAAACTTTGATACCTACTGCGGTGCTATGCTCGACAATTATGTAGATGTTTATAGTAGCTCTTATGGCGAAGATTTTGTCAGCAAAGTGCATTCTACTCAGAAGGCAACGAACAAGTTGAACCTCATCAATATTAAGGCAAAAACGCTGCGAATTAGACAGTATTTCATCATCGACGAATACGATAATTTCACCAATACCGTGCTCAACGAGAAAGGAGAAAAGGTTTATTGGGCAATGACGCACGCCGAAGGGTTTTATCGTGATGTTTTCAAAATGTTCAAGGGGAACTTCGAGCGTATTTTTATCACGGGTGTAAGCCCTGTGACACTCGATGATTTGACCAGTGGTTTCAATATAGGTTGGCATATCTCGACCAAGGAGGAGTTCAATCAGATGCTGGGCTTCTCTACAGAAGATGTATATGATATGTTCAGCTATTACAAGGCAAAGGGAGATATTTCTGCTGATAGAGACATCAATGCCATCGTCAACGAGATGAAGCCTTGGTATGATAACTATTGTTTCTCAGAAGATGCTTTTTATACTCAAAGTAGGGTGTTCAACTGTGATATGGTCATTTACTATCTTCGTAACTATCTTCGACGTGGTGAAGGACCAGAGGAGATGATAGATCCTAATACCAAGACGGATTACAACAAGATGAAGAAACTCTTGCAGCTTGACAAACTGGACGGCGACCGCAAAGGAGTGATACGTACCATAGCTGAGAAGGGAGAAATTGTGGCTTCGTTGTTGGAAACTTTTCCTGCGCATGAAATTACAGACCCAGAGGTGGTTCCAAGTCTGTTGTTCTACTATGGTATGTTGACCATCAAGGGTACTAGAGGAGCCAAACTTGTTCTTGGAATCCCAAACAATAATGTGCGCAAGCTGTATTATGATTATCTGTTGGAACTGATTGATGCTAGAGCATGTATCAGTAATAATAAGCTTACTGATTATTATTTCGATATGGCTTATGAGGGCAAGTGGGGTGAAGCCTTGCAATATATGGCAGATGCCTATGAGCAAGTGTCATCGGTACGTGATAGCATTGAGGGAGAGCGCAATCTGCAAGGTTTCTTTATGGCTTATCTCAATCTGAATGCCTATTACTATAAGGCACCAGAGTTGGAACTGAACCATGGCTATTGCGATTTCTTCCTTTTGCCTGACCTCACGCATTATGAGACCAAGCACAGCTATATATTAGAGCTGAAGTTGGTGCCAAAGAGGGAAAAGGGAGAGCCTAAAGAAAAGTATGAAGGACGAATCCAGGAACAGTGGCAACAAGCCGAGAGTCAGATAAATGGCTATGCCAAGGCTCCAAGAGTGGAAGCTTTGCGACAGGGAACTCAGTTGCATAAGATTATTATGCAGTTTGATGGTTATAAACTATTAAAGATGGATGAGGTGAAATAAGGGTGCAGAAATGCACCCTTTTTTATGTAATAGGGTGTTCTTCTCAAAAATTAAAGTAACTTGTCATATTTTATAGACTGAGCCTCGCTTTTTATGTGTAATTTTGCCCCGTAAACTATAGAATCGAATAAACAAATAAAATAAAACCTAAGATAGATATGAATAAACGACTACTTACAACTTCAGCTTTGGCTTTGTTGCTAGGTATGGGCGCTAGTGCCCAACGCTTCACAGACAAGTTGGATCGTGGCTTGGTGGCAGTCAAGACCACAAAGGGTGTCTATTGCTCATGGCGCATTCAAGCCGATGAGTATTATGATGTCAAGTATAATCTTTATAGAGATGGCTCCTTGGTCAACTCTGAACCTCTCGATGTGTCTAATTTTACAGATACATCAGGTTCTACTAGTAGTAAATATACAGTAAAGGCTGTAGTGAATGGCAAGGAACAAGAGGCTTCAAAGGTTGCTTCTGTCTTGACAAATAACTACAAGGAAATCAAGATTCAGTATCCTTCTCAACTTAAATCCACATACGAGCCTAATGATGCTTGTTGTGCTGACGTAGATGGTGATGGTGAGTTGGAGATTCTCATGAAGTTCAATAACAAGGAGGAAGGTGCTCAACTTTATCCAAAGAATGGTCCTACCATCAATGGCGTAGAGACCAAGGAGTATTCCATGCTGGCTTGTTTGAAGCAAGATGGTACTGTGCTCTGGTGGGTAAACTGTGGACCTAACATGGGTGACTTCCAGAATAATGAGCAGAATATTGTAGGCTATGACTGGGATATGGATGGCAAGGCCGAGGTCGTGATGCGACTGGAGGAAGGCTCTGAGGTACACATGGCAGATGGCACCACCTATATAATTGGTGCCGATGGCAAAAATGGTTCGTCTTGGAAAAACTATCGTGAGCCAAAAGGCTCAGGCTCTGTAGAATGGTTTACCCACTATGGCAAGGAATTCCTTTGGTATTGCGAGGGTGCAACAGGCAAGCCATACCAGTGTGTAGATTTTCCTTTGAAGCGCTTTGAAGATGGGGAGACCAGCTTGGAGAAAGCTTGGGGTGATGGTTATGGCCACCGCAGTAGCAAGTATTTCTTTGGTGCTCCTTATCTCGATGGCAAGCATCCAAGCATCTTCTTGGGACGTGGTATCTATACACGTCATAAGTTTATTGCATACGATGTTGATCCAAAGACTCATGCCTTGAATGTTCGTTGGAAGTGGACCAATAATCAGGCTGGTTCTCCTTGGTATGGCCAGGGGTATCACAACTATACCATCGCCGATGTCGATTGGGATGGTCGTGATGAAATCGTATGGGGTAGTATGGTCATCGATGATAATGGAAATGGTCTTTCTACTACAGGGCTCGGTCATGGCGATTCGCAACATGTAAGTGACTTTAATCCATACATTCATGGACAGGAAGTGTTTGCTTGTAATGAGGATAGACCAGCTAATAACTATCGTGACGCAACTACAAGCAAGATATATTATCGCAAGATAGATGGTAGTGATGCAGGTCGATGCCTGGCAGGAAATTTCTATAATGATATTCCGGGAGCAGTTGGTAATGGTGCCCATGACACTCCTATCTCTTTGATAACCAATAATCATACTGATGTTAATACTAGTGGCCTTGGCATGAACTTCCGTATTTATTGGGATGGTGACTTGCAGGAAGAGTGCTTTGACAATACGACAATCTCTAAACCAGGGAAGGGAACTCTTGCAACATTCTCTGGTGCTTACTCCAACAATAGTACCAAGGCTACTCCTTGTTATCAAGGTGATGTCTTTGGTGATTGGCGTGAGGAAGTTATCGAGCGTACCGACGATAACAATATTCGTATCTATACCACCACCGAGCCAACTCAGTGGCGCAATTACTCTCTGTGGTACGACCATCAGTATCGTAATGCAATGGTATGGCAGCCATGTGGTTACAATCAACCACCTCACGTTTCTTATTTCTTAGGTGAGTTGGAAGGTATCACTATTGCTCCTCCACCATTGACCACAACTGGTCGTGAGGAAATCTCATCTACTATTGGAACGAATTTGAATGGCAAGCATGCTTTGCTGGATGCAACTAGTGATGTTACGGTTAGTGTGGCTAATGGTGTCTCTCCTGCCATATTTACCGACAATGCTCCTTCTTGGGTGCAGGGTACTGCTGAGAGCGAGTGCAAGACCAAGAATACAGAGATAAAGTATGCTTACTATATACATACCTTGACAGGTGGAGCATTTACTGGTAATACTCGTGTGGTAAAGCAGGGCGATGGTACATTGGTCCTTCCTGATGTAACTCAGACCTATACTGGTAAGACAGATGTCTGGGCTGGTACATTGCAGTTTGATGGTACGATGGAGAACAGCCCTGTCTGGTTGAATCGTTTTGCAGAACTCAACTCAAATGGTGGTAACTTCAAGGGCGGTATCAAGGCTGATTATGGTTCTGTCATCCGTCCTGGTGGAAAGGAAGCAGTAGGTTCTCTTGAAACCTCTACACTTGCCTTGAACTTTGGTTCGATAGTGGAATTTGATATTGATGCAAATGGCAATTCGGATGTGCTGAAGGCAAAGACATTGAAGTTAGAGAAGAAGGATTGGGAGAATGGTCCAGAATATCTTGTTCCTCGTTTCAACTTTGTTGCTCCTGCCGATTTAAAGGCTGGTAGCTATAAGATTGCTGAAATTGGAAATGTGGAAGGTTCTATTGGTGATATTGTATTGACAGGCTTGGATGGGCATAAAGCTTCTCTTTCACTAGTTGATGGCATCTTGACATTGAATATATCTGATTTGCGTGAGGCAACATCCGTTGTTTGGACAGGTGAGGAAGATAACCAGTGGAATTTAGCAGATAAGTCTAACTTCAAGAATGTTACCAGTGGTTCCGCAGATGTGTTCGTTTCTGGTGATAATGTAACATTTGGTGATGATGCTAAAAATGGAAATGTAATATTGACAGAAAAAGTATTCCCAGCTTCAGTGACATTCAACAACAATAGTTTGGAATATACTGTTGAAGGTAAAAAGGCCATTGCCGGAACAAGTAGCATTACAAAGAAAGGAACAGGCAATGTTAATATTAATAATGTAAATACTTTCACGGGTTCTGTAAACATTAATGCAGGTTCGCTTAAAGTTAGCAATTTGGGCGTGGAAGATGGTGTTAATACTGGAGCTTTGGGCTATTATACCAATGTCATTACATTGAATGGCGGTACATTGATCCCTACTCAGAATATCACAACCTCACATCCTATCGCTCTTGGTAGTAATGGAGGCTTCGTTGAAATTCCTGCTGGTGTTTCGCTTTCTATCACTAGCGAAATTGCTGGTGCAAGTGGTACGTTGACAAAAAATGGTGCAGGAAACTTGACTTTGCCGTCCACAGCTAGTTACGGAAAATTAGTTATTAATAATGGTATAGTCTATGGTTCTGAATCTAGTGGTAGCAAGCATGCTTATCCAAAGACGATTGTTTTGAATGGCGGTACATTGCGAGATGCGGATAACATTTATAGTTACTCTAGCAATTCCGCAAATATAGAAGTACCATCAGGCAAAAAAAGTTCTTGGTATTTAGACTCTCGCTGTAATTATTCGGGTGCGTTGACTGGTGGTGGTACATTGAATGTATATGCTACAAGTACTCGTGGCTATATCAATGGTAACTGGAGCCAATTCGCTGGTACGCTGAATATTTACACAAGTAAAACCGGTTCTTACAATCCTGTTTTCTATTTCAACAATTCAAATGGATTGGCAAAGGCTTCTGTAAATGTTTATGGAACACTTGATAATAATGGAAAGAATGTAGCTTTGGGTAATTTGACAGGTTCTGCTACTTTGCTGGGTGCTGGTACTTGGACTATTGGTAGTCTAAATAAAAATATTTCTTTCACAGGAAAGATTTCAGGCGGTAAGATTGTAAAGACAGGTACTGGTGCTTGGGTAGTTTCTACTATCCAGAATGAAGTTAAAGGTGCAACAACCGTTAATGAAGGTGAATTGAGACTGAAGAGTACTACTACAGATAAGGTATTTGGCTCTTACGATATGGCAGTAGTTGGTACAGGTGTATTGAGTGGCCGTGGAACTCTTCATAATATAGCGGTTAATTCTGGTGCGACATTGCATCCTGGCTTGGTGTCTAGCTCTACCTTGTTGGGTGCTATCTCTTCGGCAAATGGCATTTATTGCTATGCTGGTTCTAAACTCCATTTCACCTTATTTGCTAATAAAAATGGTGGAACAGACGTTGATGGTGGTGTAACTCGTACATATATGAATGTCGCTAGTACATTGTCGCTTGAAGGTGACTTGGTAATTGATGCAAAATCTGCATATCTAAAGAATGCAAAAGTTGGAGATACCTTTGTCTTATGGATAGCTAAGAAGTTCGAAGGTACACCTACTACAGTAACATTGCCAACACTTCCTGAAGGCTTGGAATGGGATACTACTGACTTGTATAAGCCAACAGGTGTCTTGAAAGTTGTTGTTTCGACAGGCATCTCTAACCTCAAGTCTGATGTCACATTCAATGGAATTGTTTATACAACGAATGGTATAAAGATTGGTAATATTGTTACAACTCGAGCTAAGGCACAAGCTGATATTAAGGCTTTGGGTGTAATACCAGGTATTTATGTTGTTCGTGGAGCACAAGGTGGTGTTCTCAAGGTAATGGTAAAATAATATTGTAACATGAAAAAAATGCCAAAAATAATGCTTCTCCTATTCGCTACTTTTGTAGCGATAGGAGTTGTGTCTTGTTCAGGAGATTCTCCTTCTTTGCAGAACTCAAGAGATACTTTCGCACAGACTTTTGAAGGTATGAAAGGTAATTACATTGGGTATTACCAAACGCCTTTTAATACAACTCAAAACATAAAATACTGTATAGATAAGAATGCGAAAGTTTCTTTTACTTCTGTTCCGATGGAGCAAGTTCTTTATAAACTTTGTGGTAATGATTATCAGCAAGTAATATTGAATGACGTGGGGCTTTCGTTTACTAGTCCTATTGACAGTGTTGGATATAACTCAGGGTACTTAGCTTTTAAGACGGTAAATGACTTGACTACGAATCGTGTAGATTTCTCTTTTACAGATCAAGGTGGGGTGACTCATGAAGGATATATGTTGGTAACGATAAAAGGGCTGTTTAATCCGCTTCATAAGATTATTGATACTAATTTTATTGTAACAGATTTGATTCTTGACAATACGGATTATACTTCAATTTTATGCCCTATTGAAAATGTTTTCGAAGTTGAGCAAACTAGTGGCATTTAGTTCGTTAAAAGAAAATGAAAAGCGATCCAAGGAGACTCTTGTACCTCTTTCTTGGTTCGCTTTTTTGTTTGTTAATATTTTTCTTCCCTTCGCATTATTCTCCAATTTTCCCATTATTCGGATAAAAAATATAGTATTTAGAACAATATTGATAGTTAAACATGGAAGAATCTGTTTAATTTTGTCCCATAAAACCGATAACGTAATGAAAAAGTCAAGATTATTTAGCGTAGCTTTGCTACTTAGCCTTTTGTTTCCTGGCAAAATGGCGGCTCAATATGCAACACCCTTATTCCAGATGGAACATTTGGATAGGGGGCTTGTGGCTTTGCCTGCTCAAGACAAGGGCATCTTCTTGAGTTGGCGCTTACTGGGTACTGATAGCAAAGAAACTTGCTTTGACATTGAGAAAAACGGAAAGGTGATAGCACTGCATCTCAAGCAAACCAACTATGTAGATAAGAAAGGTTCCTCGAAAGATACATATCGCATCATCACCTATCAAGAAGAACCCAAGATGGATGCGGTGGCTTACAGGGAAGTGTCTGCTACCGTGAAACCCTGGAAAGACTTATATAAGTCCTTGCCAATCAATCGTCCGGCAGGTGGAGTTTCGCCTGATGGTCGTGCATATACTTATTCACCCAATGATTGTAGCGTGGGCGATGTGGATGGCGATGGTGAGTATGAAATCATCGTGAAATGGGATTCTTCTAATTCGCATGACAATTCGCATAATGGATATACGGGCGATGTCATATTCGATTGCTACAAACTGGATGATACCCAACTTTGGCGCATCAATCTCGGCAAGAATATCCGTGCAGGTGCTCATTACACTCAGTTCCTCGTCTATGACTTCGATGGAGATGGCAGGGCTGAGATGATTTGCAAGACTTCGGCTGGAAGTGTCGATGGCAAGGGACGATTCGTCAGTGAGGCTGCCACGGACAATGAAATCAAGTTGGTCGATAATCATGCCGACTATCGCAACCAATCGGGACGTGTCATGGAAGGACCCGAGATGCTGACCGTTTTCAATGGTTTCACTGGCGAGGCCATCCATACCGTATGGTACAATCCTAACCGAGCTTTTGGTGTTGGCAAAGGTGTCGCCGAGGGTGAGCAGTTGCAGAATGGCTATCCTGCTTATTCCTCAATATGGGGCGATAAGGGAAACTATGGCAATCGTGGAGAACGATACTTGGCTGGTGTGGCTTTTCTCGATGGTGCCGATAAGCATCCGAGTGCCGTGATGTGTCGTGGATACTATACTCGCTCTTATCTCTGGGCTGTCGATTTCGATGGAAAGCAGTTGAGGACCAAATGGCTCCATGCTTCTACGACACCTCATGATTGGGTGGTGACCGATGCGGAAGAAAAAGTTATCAAGGAAGCTCATGGCTTGAAAAACGTCGATAAGGATGGAAGAGAAACCTCTGGCACAGCTTATGCCCAAGGTGCTCATAGCTTGGCGGTGGGCGATGTGGATGGAGATGGATGTGATGAGATAACATACGGATCGGCAGCCATCAACAATGATGGTACCTTGCTTTATTCCACAGGTTTAGGACATGGCGATGCGCAGCACTTGGGAGACCTTGATCCTGATAGACCTGGCTTCGAGTACTTTATGGTACACGAGGAATACCCATACGGCTCAGACCTTCGTGATGCCAAGACGGGTGAAATATTGTTCAGAACTTATGATAAGGATGATACAGGCAGAGGGCTTGCCGCCGACATTGATGCCACCCATCGAGGATATGAGCTTTGGAGCTCCGACAAACCTGTAGTCAGGGACATCAAGGGAAATCCTGTTTATGAATCTAAAAATGGTTGGGAAAAAATGGGCAAAAGACCTAAGATGGAGGCTGACTGGAACTCCAATGAAAAGGCTAGCTTTAAGTCAGTCTCTCGTATGCCGGCGATGAATTTCCGAATCTATTGGGATGGCGATTTGCAGGATGAACTACTTGCCAATGGCAGAGCACCTCATTTCCCTCCTTATCTCCAGAAATGGAATGGCAAGGAAGCGGTGGCGTTGCCGCTGAGCAATGGCAAGCAACTCTTCGAGATGGGGCATTCGGTAAGTTGCAATTGGTCGAAGGCTACCCCTAACCTGCAAGCCGACCTTTTCGGCGACTGGCGAGAGGAGGTCATCTACTGGGACGAGAGCGATGCCTCGCATCTGAATATCTTCACCACCAATACTCCTACCGATTATCGTGTGCCTACCTTGATGCACGACCATATCTACCGCATGGGAGTGGCTTGGCAGAACGTGGGATATAATCAGCCTCCACATCTTGGATATTATCTGCCCGATAAGGCGGAGAAGGTTAAGTGAAGAATTTAAGTGAAGAGTGAAGAACGAAGAGTGAAGAATTCTATAGCTTTTCTTCTTGGAATCAATTTAAATTGAAAAAGTAAAATATAACCTAAAATTAAATATAAATTTAAAACAATAAATACAAAAACGATAATACAGATGAAAAGATTATTATTTGCAATGTCTTTGATGGCAGCCACGGCGACTGTGAGTTTCGCCCAGGTGGCTAAGCCTGCTGTAGCAGGGCCGATGGAAGATGTGAACCATGTCATCGATAATACGGTGGATAGCCTCAACAAGGCGATGACGGCACGTATCAAGCCAGGAACGAGTCGAAGGGGCAACAACCCTGTGCTCTTCTTGATAGGCAACTCCACCATGCGCAACGGTACCCTCGGCAATGGAAACAACGGTCAGTGGGGCTGGGGATATTATGAGCATGAGTTCTTCGATGAGAACAAGATTACCGTGGAGAACCAGGCTCTCGGTGGCATGAGCAGCCGCACTTTCTACAATCGTCTTTGGCCAGATGTTCGCAAGGGCATCAAGAAGGGCGACTGGGTGATTATCTCCATCGGTCATAACGACAATGGACCTTACGATAGCGGCAGGGCTCGTGCCAGCATCCCTGGCATCGGCAAGGATTCGCTCAACGTCACCATCAAGGAAACAGGCGTGAAGGAGACGGTCTATACCTACGGTGAATATATGCGCAAGTACATCAACGACTGCAAGGTGCTCGGCGCTCATCCTATCTTGATGTCCTTGACCCCTCGTGATGCCTATGATGAGAATGACAAGATTGTAAGAGTGAACAAGACTTTTGGCCTCTGGGCGAAGCAGGTGGCAGAGCAGGAAGGTGTGCCATTTGTCGATTTGAACGAGATTTCGGCAGCCAAACTCGATAGCTACGGTCATTGGAAGGAGAAGTATCACTTCTTCACCGACCACATCCATACCTCTCGCTTCGGTGCGATGATGAATGCTCGTTCTGCAGCCGAGGGCTTGATGGCTAACCAAGACCCAAGTTTGGCTCCACTGAAGGCGATGATGATCAATGTAGCTTTGCCAGTGGAGAACTTCAAGCGTGAGCCAGGCAAGCCTGTGGTCTTCTTTACGGGCGATAGCACTGTGAAGAATGCCGACAAGGAGAAGGATGGCATGTGGGGCTGGGGCTCCCAGGCTTATACCATCTTCAATCCGAAGAAGATTACTTGTGTGAATGCGGCCAAGGCGGGTCGCAGTTCTCGCTCTTACCTCAACGAGGGCAGATGGGAGAAGGTATATAACAGTCTTCAGCCTGGCGACTATGTGCTCATCGAGTTCGGCCATAACGACATCTGCTCGATGACCGACAAGAAGGCTCGTGGTTCCATCGCTTGTGCCAAGGATACCTGCCACGTGTATAAGTTGGACAATGGTCAGTACGAGGTGGTATATTCCTTCGGTTGGTATCTAAAGAAGTTCATCCAGGATGTGCGTGAGAAGGGAGCCACCCCAATCCTCGTTTCCTTGACTCCTCGCAATGAGTGGCCTAACGGCAAGATGGAACGTCGCAACGACAGTTATGGCAAGTGGTATCGTGAGATTGTGGATGAGACTGGCGTTGCCTTCCTTGATCTGCATAACATCGCCGCCGATTCCTATGACAAGATTGGCAAGGAGAAGGTGAAGGAGTACTATAAGAAAGACCATACCCATACCTCCTTGAAGGGTGCGCAGCACAATGCCAAGTGTGTGGCAAAGGGCTTGAAGAAGATGAAGAGCCCATTGGCTAAGTATTTGAAGTAATAGAAAGATAAAGAATTACGTGGTTGTCATGATAGCTTATAGGCTTGTCATGACAACCACGCAGTTCTTTATGATAAAGCGTGCTCTAGAATAAATATTGTTATAGAATATTCTTTTTTTCAAATATTTGTCGTATCTTTGTGCCAAGATTATAAAAATGTTAGATTATGGCTTCAAAGAGATATCCTTTGGGAATACAGACTTTCTCCGAAATCGTGAAGGGGAATTACTTCTATGCTGACAAGACGGCTGTCGTCTATCAGCTGGCTCACTATGCCAAGTTTCATTTTCTGAGTCGTCCTCGTCGATTCGGAAAGTCCTTGTTTGTATCTACCCTCCAAGCCTACTTTGAGGGGAGAAAAGAACTTTTCAAGGGACTTGCCATCGAAAAGATGGAGGAGGAATGGACAGCTTATCCTGTCATCCACTTGGACTTGAGCTGTGGTAAGTATTATAGTTTGGAAAATACCTATTCGATTCTAAACGGAATACTGGAAATCGAAGAGAAAAAATATGGGGTGGAAGTTAATCCAATAGATGAAAAGGCGTATGGAACTCGCCTTAAGAACATCCTCATGGCTGCCACTGCTCAAACAGGTAAGCAGGCCGTCGTGCTCATCGACGAGTACGATGCGCCGATGCATGACTCCGTCAGCGATGAAAACTTACAGAAGACAATCCGCAATATCATGCGAGATTTCTTCAGCCCGTTGAAACGTCAAGAGGGAAGCTTGCGTTTTGTCTTCATCACGGGTATCTCCAAGTTTAGTCAACTCAGCGTTTTTAGCGAGTTGAACAATCTGAAGATTCTTACCTTGAAGGATGAATACAGCGGTTGTTGTGGTATCACCAAGAGCGAACTTACCCAATACTTCCGTGAGGGTATCGAGGAGATGGCTGAACATAACGACCTTACTTACGAGGAGACTTTGGAACAGCTCAAGCAGCATTATGATGGTTATCATTTCAGCATCAATAGTGAGGATGTCTTCAATCCTTACAGCATTATCAATGCCTTGGACGATAAGGAGTTTAATAGCTATTGGTTCTCTTCTGGTACGCCAACGTTCTTGATAGAGCTTATGCAGCAGAAAAACTTGGACATGCTCAATCTGAATGATTTGTGGATACCTGCGTCTCGTTTTGATACTCCTACCGAAAAGCTAACGGACCCAATTCCTGTTCTTTTCCAAAGTGGTTATCTTACCATTAAAGGATATGAGAAGAGAGGCAAGTTGTATCATCTCTGCTTCCCAAACCAAGAAGTAAGACAAGGCTTTTCTGAAAGTCTCGTCAGGTATTATACGGCAGAAGATATGAACAAGTATGATGCCATCGTGTATGCTTATTCCAAAAATGTGCTAATAGGTGATGATATGGCAGCATTCATGCCTCATTTGAAGGCATTCTATGATAAGTTCCCATATACGATAATCAACAACAATGAGCGTCATTATCAGGCTGTGATGTTCACCATCTTCACGATGCTCGGCGAAGATGTGAGGGTGGAACATGCCACTTCGGATGGAAGAATTGACCTGTTGCTGAAGACTGAGCAAAGTATTTTCATCTTCGAGTTGAAGTACAAGAAGTCTGCCGATACGGCTATGACGCAAATCGGCGACAAGGACTATGCCAAGGCTTTTGCCGATGATGGTCGAAAGGTCGTGAAAGTGGGTATCAATTTCTCGGAAGACCAAAGAAGCATTGAGGATTGGACAATAGCATAATTATTGTACATAAACCATAAAAAGTGAATGAAAACCATTGTGGTTCGTATAGAATATTGTTTAATTTTGCAGCAAAATCCAATGCTGGATATTTCGGCGTTGTGATGTTTATGGGCAAAAACTAACAAACAACTACAAATCATGAGGAAAATACTAATTGTGTTTTTGATGATGGTTGGGCTAGTGGCTCACGCCTCATCGGTAGATTATAATGTAAAGGACTTTGGTGCCAAGGGCGATGGCAAGACGCTCGACCACCAAGCCATCAATGCTGCCATTGATACTTGTGTGGCGCATGGCGGTGGCAGGGTGGTGCTTCCTGCTGGCACTTATCTCTGTGGTAGCATCAGACTGAAAAGTCATGTGGAGCTTCATATCTCCGCTGGTGCGAAAATCCTCGCAGCCCCTGCCTCGATGAAGGCATACGATGAGGCCGAGGAGTGGGTAGGTCCTGCTTATCAAGATGGCGGACATACTTATTTCCAGAACAGTCTGATTTATGCCATTGGTCAAGAACATGTTTCTATCACGGGACGTGGCATGATAGATGGACTGGGATTGACCAAGAAGGATACCGAGAAGGCTGGCGTGGTGAATGGTGGTAACATCGGCACAGGTGACAAGGCAATCGCCTTGAAGCTCTGTCGTAATATCTTGATTCGTGATGTCACCATCTATCGTGGTGGTCACTTTGGTATCATCCTGACGGGATGTGAACTCGGAACGGTGGATAACGTGACCATCGATACAAACCGTGACGGTTTCGACATCGACTGCTGCAAGTATCTCTCGATTTCCAACTGTAAGATTAACACTCCTCGTGACGATGCCTTGGTGCTGAAAAGCTCGTATGCGCTCAAGAAACCTGTACTTACAGAGCATATCGCCATTACCAACTGTATCATCACAGGTTATAAACTCGGTTCCTTGCTCGATGGAAGCTATATTCCTGAGCCTGTAAGCTGGGTATGTGGAAGGTTCAAACTCGGCACGGAGTCGAATGGGGGATACAAGAACATCTCGTTGAGCAACTGCACCTTTATGTATAGCAGTGGCTTGGCTTTCGAAGAGGTGGATCAAGGCATCATGGAGAACATCACCGTGAGCAACATCACGATGAATCATGTGCATCATTATCCTATCTATATCACCACTGGTTGCAGAAACCGTGGTCCGAAGGAACGCACTACAGTTTCTACAGGGCGTGACATCATGATTTCTAACATGGTGGCAAATGATGTCGATTCCTTGGCTGGTATCATCGTAACAGGTATGCCTGACGAGCCTCTTCGCAACATCAGTCTGAACAATATCCAGTTGCAGTTTCGTGGTGGTGGCACAGCCGACTTGGCTAAGCGAGAATATCGTGAGCAAGGCAAGAACTACCCGGAGGCAAAGTTTGCCAAGGCAACTCCAGCCTATGGCCTATTTGCTCGCCACGTGGATGGCTTGGAGGTGAACAACGTTACCTTCCGTACCATGAAACCTGAGTACAGACCAGCCATGATGCTCATTGATGTGAAGAACGAGAGTATCAACGATGTACAGGCTGACTTGCAGAAGGGAGTGAAGAAACTGGTGGTGAAGAAATAATGTAAAGTTGAAAAACTATTTATTTCAATAGCTTCTGTTTCTCGATGAGCTGGAACATCTTGTTGCCCAACTCCTGTGCTCCCGCAGCATCGAAGTGAAGCACGTCGCTGCGAAGGCTGGCGTTAGGCACATCCACCACGTAGATGTTCTTGTCTTCCTTGGCAAGTTGGTGCTGTGCATCTTCTACGCCTTGGCTCCATTGCTTGCTCTTGTGTGAGATACCACCTATTATAATAGGGAGTTGTGCATACTTCTTGTTACCCGTCTTTTCTACGAGGTAAGTGCGGATGTAGGTAATCATCTGCTTCAAGTTCTTGTAGTAGTTCTTGGCTTGATGGCGGTCGCTTTCGCCTTGGTGCCAAAGCATGAACTTGATGTCGTAGCCCTCAGGCAGTTTGCTCAGTTGGTTGTCGATGCAAGTCCCGATGTTCTCGGTGAAGGCTTTCAAGAGGCTTTTGCCACCCTTGTCGGAAGCCGCATTCTTGGCGAGATATTCTGGTGAGGCGTTCCAGTACTCACCATTGGTGCTGGAGCAGAGGGTATCGATGGCTGTGCCGCCGAGGCTCTCCTTGATGACATAGAAGTTCTTCTTCAGTTTCTTCTCCACGTTCCAATATACGATGGCATCGTAAGCCCATTTGTTAGGAGTGTCCTTGTTGAGGATGCGAGGCCAGAAGGTCTCAAACTTTCCCTCGCCCGACATACTGCTGGAACCAAAACTCCACTGGCAGTACTTGTATTTCTCCTGCTGGATATCGGTAGGAAGTTCTGAGTTCATCACTCTTCCGTCGGTGTTCGACTGACCTGCGGTGAGGATGACCACGGCAGGTTGTTTCTTGGCAGCCACAGGCATCAAGCTCAGGGCTGCGAAAAGGAGGCAAATATATTTCTTCATTTTTTGATAGGTATATAAATTATATGATTTGTTTGTTTCTTTTTTTATATCTGGTGCAAAGATAATGCTTTCTTTTATATTATAAGGTGTTGTTTCGTTCGTAGTTGGTACTTTATCGTTCAAAAAGGTCAAATATTCGCTCAACTTGCATGTTTTCTATTGTCTTGAACAATATACCAAATCATTGAACGGATATGCTTTATGAACATAAGTAACTTTTACTACCTTTGCATCAGAAATAAGAAAAAAATAGGTTTTAAGTTAGTTTTTAGGTTTATTAGATTAGGTTTTAGTTTTGGTTTATACAGACATTTGTTTTAGGTTTTTGTAGATTAGGTTTATAGAATGCCAAGAGCCGTGAACGCTGGGAAGCGCTCACGGCTCTTGCTTTATTTTTAAAAAAATCTTCTTTTCTTAGATTTCTTAATCTTTCTTTCTTAATTTTCCTCTTGACTTTTAGAAAATCTGTCTTTATTTCTTGTAGATGTTCTTCAGGAAGTCGATTTCTATGATTCTCAGTACAGGCTTGCCTTTCTTGATACCGATGAAGTCGAGGGTGCTAGCCTTGCCGCCTGCCAGTTCCTTGGTGTCGCTGAGCTGGGTCTTGCTCTTGGCATCACCTATCATCTTGATGGTAAGCTCCTTTGTTCTTACAGGCTTGTCTATCTTGATGTGTACGTAGCCAAGGCATGCATAGGTATAGCCCTCCCAAACCTTTTTCTTGCCAGCATAGATGGCGAGCGGATACATCTTGTCTCTCCAACCCGTGAGCTTCACGGTGATTTCATCCACCTGTTCCTTCTTAGCAAACTGATAGGTAATCCAAGCGTTCTCGGGATTGCCGTCGCTCTTCCATTCTGTAGTCTCGTCGTCATCGTAAGTATTCTGTGCATCCTCTTGGCTGCTGCCAGCTATTACACCTGCGATTTCGATGGTCTCCTTGATGTCTGAATAGGATGGGGTAGAAGGAGTCTCGCCACGAGAAAGGTCGCCTTTGAGGGAGCGTTGTGGGAGGTAATGCTCGATATCCACCTTCTCGGTCTTCAAGTCGATACTTGCCACGCCCTTGATACCATCGGCTCCTGCAAATATCTTGATGTCGCCAGGATTCGTGGTGCTGCGAATCAGTATGCGATTGACACCGCACTCCACTGGGAGATCTATCTTTCCGATGTAATTGTCGAAGGTGTTGTCGCTATCGGCCGAGTCGAGTATGTCGGCAGCTTTGCGTGCTGCTTTCTGCTTGGCGGTCTCGTTCTTATTGACGATGAGGCTCTGCTTCTTGGATGCCAGTTTCTTTTGAGTTTCCTCGTTTGGAGTAGCGATACCACCGAGCCATTCCATCTCGCCTTGGTAGTTGAAGTGGATGGTGCGGTTGTCGAGTGGGCAACGTCTGCCTTGCTTATCCACTACCTCTACTTGAACGAGTGCCATGTCGGCACCATCAGCCTTGAATCCTTCTGGATTTTGGATGGAGGTGAGCTTGATATGGTCTGGTTCGCCTGCGGTCTCGATGCTGTAGCGGCTTGTCTCCTTTTTGATGAGGTCTGACTTCTTGATGGAAGTGTTTGACTTTTGTCCCTCCTTATTATAATAGGTATAGGCGACAGCCTCAATCTTTCCTGCCTCGAAAGGTACATTCTTCCATGTGAAAAGCCATTGGTTGCTACGCTCGCCCAAGCCGAGGCTTCTGCCATTGACGAAAAGCTCAACCTCATCGCCTGTACTTACCACGTATTCTGTCTTCTTGATGGTTCCCGGCTTGTAGTTCCAATGTCCCACGATATAGGTAGCATCTTTTTCTGGTGATACCCATCCGTTCCACATCACTTGGTGTGCGTAGAAGGCATCCTTCGGAATGCGCATGGCATCGGTTACGCCACTTGTTCGATAGTTCGCCTCACCACGATGATGGGTGTTGGTGTCGGAGAAGATAATCTTTGTGCCGCCATCGCTCACACGCTTACCTGTACCAGGGCGCTCCTGCCAATACTCAAACCATCTTTCCACCATGCCAGCGGCAAAGGAATCCATGTTGTGGTTGTACTCAAAAGCTGGTTTGCCACGATAGAGCGGTCCATCACCGTCCTTGTGGTAAGGATAGCTCTGCTCGTCCCAATACTTGCGCAATCCCTCGTCTCGATAGTACTCCATCGACCACATCGGATGCTTGTGGCTCTTATTGATGTAAAGCATTTCGCCGCCATATTCAGCCTCATTGATGTTGAGCATCTCTCGGCTTCCACTGGCTCTTCCTCCGTGAGGATCGAATTCGTCACGGATGGCTTTCATCTGGAGCATGTGCTCACGAGATACGCCTTTGTTGCCACTCTCATAGAAGATGATGCTTGGGTTGTTGCGATTGTAGATGATGGCTTCTTTCATCAGTTCGAGTCGCTGTTCCCAACGTCTGCCTTCCACGTCTTTCTCGGCATCGCCAGCAGGCATTGCCTGTATCAAGCCCACACGGTCGCAACTCTCGATGTCCTGTTTCCAAGGACAAACGTGCATCCAGCGCACGAGGTTGCCGCCCGATTCCACCATCAGCTTGTTGCTGTAGTCGCTGAGCCAAGCTGGTACGCTCATGCCCACGCCAGGCCATTCATTGGAGGTGCGCTGTGCGTAGCCGTGCATCATGATGGCTCTATCATTGAGATAGAACTTGCCTTCGCCAAACTGGGTCTTGCGGAAACCAGTCTTTGTGATTACGTCGTCTATCTTGCTGCCGTCGTCAGCCTTTAGGAGGGTCTTTACGGTGTAGAGATAGCCATAGCCCCAACTCCAGAAGTGGGCATTTTGAAGGAGTCCGCTCACCTTTACGGTCTTGGTTTCGCCTGGTTGCAAGGTGTATCGCGCGCCATCGAAGTGTCCCACTTCCTTGCCATCGGCATCGAGTACCTTGGCGAAGAAGCGGAAGGAGCGAGGCTTGGTGTCCTCGTTCTTGACCTCAGATTCGGCATTCACCGTTACCTTCTTACCAGCAATGTCGTAATCTGTGCCATAGATATAAGTACCTGTGGTCTTCAGATTATTATAGAGAGGCAAGGTCTGATAGAGTTTGTCGGTGATATGCAGGAATACGTTCTTTGGAATACCACCGTAGTTGGCATTGAAGTTCTTGTCATTCCACTGAAATCGTTGTCCTGTGGTGCGCTCGTGATAGTTCCATGAGTTATCGACACGTACGGCGATAACGTTCTCCCCTTTTATTATATAAGGAGTGAGATCGAATCCACTCGCCATCACGCCGTTCTCTGTATAGCCCACCTTCTGACCGTTGAGCCAGATGTCGGCACCGAAACGCACGCCCTCGAACTCGATGAAGTACTTGCGGTCGCCCACCTCCGAAATATTGAAGTGCTTGCGATACCACACGATGGTGTCGCTGAGGTGTTCGATGGATACCTTGAACGCCTCCTTCTCGTTGAAGGCACGAGGCAAGGTGATGTGCTTCCAACCCTTGTCGTTGTAGTTGGATGTCTCTACTCCAAGGTAGTTGCCATTTTGGGTGCCTTTGAAGTCGTCCACTTTGAGCAGCCAACCACCATTGAAGTTGAGCTTTGTTCTTTCCACCGCATTCACACTTGTGAGAGCAAGGAATGTAATCAAAAGCAGTAATAGTCTTTTTCTCATTGTTTCGTTTGGATTGTTTGTTGTATTAATAGAGGCTTTGCCTCGTTTTCTTTCATTTGTAAAGATAATGCAAGCGAGCGCAATGAAAGTATGCTTTCAAATTGCCGAGTGCCACTTATCTGCTTGCAAAATTACAAAAACTATCGGTAAGTCTTTCGTTTTATTGTACATTTACTTGCAAAATAATCCGCTTTATCCCAAAATATTCATTAAAATAGTGGTTTTTGGTACAATTTTCCCATATATAGGACAATTATTATAGGTTTGTTTTCTCTGAAAATGAGTATCTTTGCACCAAATTCTAAAAACTAAGAAATAAGTATAGGAATAAACAATAAACTAACAAACAATATGGCAACAAAACATCTCTTGATTTCTAGTCTATTAGTCTTGGCATCCGTCTTGGATGTTCATGCGCAGAGTTATGACATCGACTTGACCAAAAGTCAGCCTACCTATTCTGTAGAGAATGGCAATGGTTATGACATTGTGGCTGCTCCTGATGCAAAGGTAAAAGCTGCTAAGGCAAAGGGAAATGCTTTAAAGACTAAGAGCAATGCTCCTTTCTTCTATTCCGTGAAGGTGGCTGATGGCAACTATAAGGTTACCGTGGTGCTTGGCTCGAAGAAGAAGGCGGGCAAGACGGTGGTGCGTGCTGAGAACCGTCGATTGATGCTTGATGAGGTAAGTACCAAGAAGGGTGAGTTCAAGACTTATTCTTTTATCGTCAACAAGCGCAGCCCTTATATCAATGACAAGATGCATGTCAAGATAAAACCTCGTGAGATGGATTATTTCACTTGGGATGAGAAGCTGACCTTGGAGTTTACGGGTGCAGCTCCTGTGGTGAAGAGCATCAAGGTGGAACCTGCTTCAACGGAGACTACAACCGTTTTCCTCTGTGGTAATTCTACGGTGGTCGATCAGTTTACCGAGCCATACGCTTCCTGGGGACAGATGATTACTCGTTGGTTTGGTCCTGAAGTAGCTATCTCCAATCATGCGGAGAGCGGTTTGACGGCAGGTTCTTTCTTGGCTTCGAATCGTCTCGACAAGGTGTTGGCGATGATGAAGAAGGGCGACTACGTAATCTGCGAGTTCGGACATAACGACCAGAAGGAAAAGTATGCGGGCAGTGGTGCTTGGTATAACTTCTCTTTCAATCTGAAGAAGTTTATCGACGAGGTGCGCAAGAAGGGTGGTAACATCATCTTCGTGACCCCTACCCAGCGTCGTCGCTTTGACGATGCTACCCATACGAAGATACAGGAGACTCATGGCGACTATCCTGATGCGATGCGTGCCGTGGCAAAACGTGAGGGAGTGCCAGTCATCGAACTCCACGATATGACCCGTACTTTCTTCGAGACACTCGGCTATGAGAATAGTACCAAGGCTTTGGTACATTATCCAGCCAATACATTCTCTAATCAGCCTAAGGCGCTCGCCGACAACACCCACTTCAATCCATACGGAGCTTACGAGGTTTCAAAGATGGTGGTAATGGGCATGAAGCAACTCAATCTGCCCATCGTAAAATATCTGCGCTCGGACTGGAAGGACTTCAATCCAACTCAACCTGACGACTACAATAAGTTCGTGTGGTATCCATCTGTGGTACAGGATGTAACTAAGCCAGACGGAAACTAATCCACCTGTATGGTTGACACGGGCTGAAAGCCCAGAAGCACCTAGCCCAGGGCAACGCCCTGGGTAAATGGGTTGAGATCAAAGCGCCCTGTAAGGGCAAAAGCATAAATTTCCTACAAGCATAACGCTTTTGCCCTTACAGGGCGACATTCTTGCAGGCATATTACCTAGGGCGTTGCCCTAGGCTAGGTGCTTCTGCCCCTTCGGGGCGTATAGGATTATTTCAACCGTACAGACGGAAACTAATTGATAATTTATAATGAATATTATATGATGAAGAAAATACTTTTCGCTTCGTTGTTGACGGCAGGGTTGCCTATGTGGGGAACCCTTTCTGCTGATGCGGCGGTGCGCGATACAATCAATATAGATAATGGGTGGCAATTCCATCGTGGGGATGTGAAGAATGTCGCTGACTTGAAGTCTAGCCAGACAAGCGATGAGATAGTAAAACTGCCTCACGATTTCTTGATCGGGCAGGACTGGGTGGCTCCTGATGCCAGTGAGCGACCTGACAACAGTGATGCGGGTAGCAATGTGCGCAGCCGATTGAGTCCTCGTGGATTCAAGGAGATGGGTATCGGCTGGTATCGCTATGAGTTGACTCCGAAAGAGGAGTGGAAGGGCAAGCGCATCCTGCTCGACTTCCAGGGCATCATGCTCGTGGGCGATGTCTATCTCAATGGCAAGCGTATCGGTGGTACCGACTATGGTTATCTCGGCTTTGACATCGACCTAAGCAAGCTTCTGAAGTGGGGACAGGTGAACGAAATCTGTGTGAAGTCAGATACGGGGCAGCCGAATAACTCTCGTTGGTTTACGGGCGGTGGACTCTTCCGGGATGTCAATCTCATTGTTACCGACAAGAATCTTTATTTTCCGCGTCATCCTCTCTTCATCCGAACAGTGAATAATAACGAGGTGAAGATTCAGGCGAATATTGTCAATCTCCAGAAGGCGGTGAAGGCAGCAAAGATTCTTCCGGCTGGTATGGCTACAGGGAATGGAACCGTGAAAACTCCGGGCAGCTATATTCCTGTGCAAGTGCGCATTCTTGATGCCGACGGCAAGGTGGTGGCTGAGCAGAAGAGCGACATCGACTTCAATGCCAAGTGGCGTGACAGAGAGTATGAATTGCCTAGCATCAAACTCGATAATGCCAAACTCTGGTCTTGCGATACACCTTATTTATATATGGCGGAGGTAACGCTCTATGATAACGATGGTAATATTGCCGACCAAATCAAGGAACCATTCGGTGTGCGCACCATCGAGATGAATCCGC
>ERZ808278.587-NODE-587-length-22258-cov-3.984371_pt1 | contig 22258 bp, 16 predicted proteins | sample MGYA00521239_ERZ808278 | MGnify/ENA primary metagenome ERZ808278 (study PRJEB31516, sample SAMN03275600) | gut metagenome | biome: mammalia-associated habitat; material: feces | host: Papio cynocephalus | place: Kenya | collected 2012-07-17 ... | reverse complement strand
CGGCAGAACGACCGTCGGCGGCGGAACAGGGTATTTCAAAAACTGGGAAACGATGAGTTTGACCTGGCATAATTCCTCGGCGGCGGCGCTCGGCGAGGATAAGGCGGCTAAGCTTTACGACGCTCTTACTTCGCAGTCCACGGGCAGCAATCAGGATGGACTCGGTATGATTTACAATACCGGAAACGGCAGAGAAGCCGCCGATATAGAGGCGGGCGCAGCGGGTATTCCGCAGGGCTGGCCCTTCCCTTACTGGAAATATTCGGTTGACGACCCGATGACGGAATTTAACGATTTGTCCCTCCACGGTTCGACGACTTTCGAGTTTAACGATACGACGAGCAAGCAAAATCAGAACTGGGTTGCGGGAAACGGTTCGTTTAAGATAAACACGTCCTCTTACGTTGCCGATTTCGCTTCGGATTGCGACGCGGGCGAATACTTTGAGTTCTATAAAGCTGATATGGGGGCGATGCTTACAAAACACGGCGGAATAAACACAAAATATTCTCCGTTTCTGGAACTTGACATAAAACTTAATACCGCTACGAACGTGGACGATTATTATATCGTATGGCAAACGCAAAGCGGCGGCGATACCCGGTACGAAGTCGCGCATAACGAGCTTGTCACCACAAGAAAGAATATGTACTCGGGTTATACCGACCGTTGCTATATCGATATGGCTCAGAACGAAAACTGGGATAATCAGATAGTTACCGCGCTCGGCATAAGATTCAAACCGCAGAATGCGGCGAAGAAAATGGTCGTAAACGGTAATATCAACTATATCAGATGCAGTTACGATACGCGCCAGTCCAACGCCACTTATCAATGGATTCTCGCGCTTTATAACTGGGCACAATATACGAATAACGTCGATAATCTGGTAAAACTTATGCCTGCCGCGAGAAAAGCGACTTTGTTTTTAACGCACGCGTTGCAGGGCGAAAACGGTCTGTTAGATATCTCATATTTTTACGGGCATAACGGCGTTGGCATTTCTGAAAATGAGGACGGAAAATATAACGTAGATTCCGCAAACGGAGTGGGTAACGGGTACTGGGATATAGTTGCGAGCCCCGAGAAAAATCTCGAAGCGAACATATATTTCTATCAGGCGTTGAAAGCGATGGCGGGTCTTGAAAAAATGGTGACGGACGCGGGCAAAACCGTAAGCGGAACGAGCACCGTTTATAACAGAGATCTTGCGAGCAAAGAAACGGTAACCTATAACTACACGGCGGAAAGCCTGCTTGAACTTGCCGAAAAGGTCAAAACGAATATCGAAAAGCCCGTAAAAGTCGAGGAGAGAGCGGAAGAAACTGCTTCAGGACTGAAATACGACAACGTCGGCGGTTTCTGGAATCCGACAACGGGGCGTTTCGTTTCGGGCATCAACGAAAGAACGGGCGAAATCGTAGATTACGGATTCGTTTACTGGAACGAAGAGGCTGTTTGCGCGGGGCTCGGCAGCGACGCTCAGCAGCTCAGTATAATGCAGTGGATAAACGGCGACAGAACGGTCGCGGGCGACGATTCGACTGGCAACGACATCTATTTCTATGAATTTGCGCCTCGTTTCAACACCAAAGACTGCACGGCGCAGTTCTCTTTCTGCGGATATAAAATCGCCGAAAGTCTTATTAAGAAATACGACACGACGTGGCCCCGTCAGGTTCAGAACGGCGGCGCGGATATGTGCTGGGCGTATTACGATATTGTTGCGAGAGCTAAAGTTTTAGGTGCGGAAAACGCGCTTGAAAGGCTTCAAGGAATGCGTAAATGGTATGAAAAAGTCGCAAAAGCCGCGGACGAAGCAGGCTACACGGGAACGCGTTTTTACGAGGCGTATTACGAAGCGATGGAAGGCGATTCCGAATTTCAGGGCGGTGTGGAAGGCCTTTACAAACTGCAACGCGCCGAAAGCAACGGTCCGGGCACTGTCGGGCTCGACGCGGAGTTTATCGAAAGCGTTCTGCCTATCCGTTCTATTCCGGACGCGATATTCGGAATGCAGTCAACCGACTATAACGGTATATCGTTCACGAACTGTTTGCCGGGCGGGCTTGAATGGTTCCAGATAGACAATATGAAGTTTGCAAACTGCGTATATTCGCTTCGGGCGACCAAAAACGGCTTTGAAATTCTCAATCTCAAAGGCTCGAAGAACACAAACCATTACGTGTTGCTTAACTTTAAAAAGCCGAGCGGAAATTTCTCCGTGTACATCAACGGAACAAAGACCGACGATTACACCGAAAAGGACGGAATCATTACCGTTAAGGTTAAATTTGAGGCGGTTAAGGTAACTATAAAATAACAAATACGAGGAAATAATTATGAAAAAACTTATTAAAACGCTTTGTTTATCGCTCGCGGCGACGACGGCTTTATCTCTTGCGGCTTGCGGCGGCGGAACAAGCAACGGCAGTAACAAAGGAGGAGATATCGGAGACAGTTCTTCCGATTCCCCGAGAATCACGATCGCGGCGAGCGCGGACCCGATAGAGCAGGAGATCGCGAAAACGTTCGTAAAAGCATATCTTGCTCAGCCGGGAAACGAAAATAAGAGATTTTCCGTTCAGCAGATAGGCGATCCTTACGACAGCTGGATGCAAAGACAGATGTATGCCGAAAAGATTCCCGATATCGTTCAGATGTACGATTATAAGGCGGAATACTGGACCAACGAGAATCTGCTCGTGCCGATATCCGATTATATGAAAAGAGACGGTATTTCCGAGGATAACTATTTCTCCGCCGTTATAGAAATGGCGAAATCGAAGTCGGGCGACGATAATATGTATTGGGTTCCGAGAGACTACAACAAGGTCGTATGCGTGTACAACACCAAAATGTTCGAGCTTGCGGGAGTTGCGGAGCCGACGGACGGCTGGACGTTTGAAGATTTTGAAAACACCTGCAAGGCTTTGAAAGAAAAGGAAAGCGTGCTTAAAGATTATGCGGGCGGCAAAACGGTATGGGCGGCTAATATGAACGTCGATTGGGCGGCTGTTTATTATCCGATCATGAAGAGTTTCGGCGGCGAGCTTATCGATGCCGAGAACGGCACGGCGTTCAAAAACGAAGCGGCTGTTAAAAAGACCGTAGACTTTTTATGCGATTACGTAGATAAAGGTTATGCGGTTTCCACGATCGATACGATGGATACGGGTTCTGTGTTCGGCAACAAACAGTGCGCTATGTGGTTTACCGTTCGTCCTAACGTTCCCGACGTTTATGAAAACGTTGACGGAAACGTCAACTTCGTTTCCTTTCCGAAGCTTACGGGCGTTGAAACGTCTTATATCGGTATGGGATGTTCGGGTTACGGCATAACGACTTCCTGCGCGGAAGAAAAACGCGAGCTTGCCTGGGATTTCCTCAAATTCGTTATGTCCGAAGAGGGGCAGGAAGCGTTTTGCGCGGCAGGCGGCGGCATACCGATGATAAAGAGCCTTGCGGAAAAGTCCGACGCGGCGTTCAGAACGGTTTATCCGAATCTTAATAACGACGTATTCGTCGAAAATGCCGACAGAGACCTTCCGATGACCTATATGAAAGGCTTTTTGCCCGAAAAACAACTCGGAATTTATAATACCATACTCAACAATATGATGTCCTCTTTCTATAAATTCAAACCCGAAGAAAGAGCGGACAGACTTCAGATAGTTAAAGGTTATATCGAAAAGACCTTCAAATAAAATCGAAATATGCGGGGCTGTCCGACAGTCGGGCTTTTTATCGAAGTTCGGCTAAGACAGCCCGCTGCATTTACGGATAAACGGGAACTGCTTCCCGTCAAATCGAATTATGCAAACAGGAGCATAAAATGACCGAAAAACAAAAACAAAAAATAGGCTATAACGTCGCAGGCTATCTTCTGGTGTTGCCCTTTCTGATAAGCCTTACGATTTTTACGATATATCCGCTGCTTATGGCGCTTGTCGATAGTTTCTTTCTCGATTACAACCCGATAAAGCCTCTCGACTGGTCGAAATTCGGGTTCGGGAACTATATTAAAGCGTTCACGGACGAAACGTTCTGGAATTCGATCAAGGTAACGCTCATTTATTCCGCGGTAATAATTCCGTTTAACATCATCGTGTCGTTTTTTATGTCGTATGCGCTCAGCAAAAAGATCACGGGCATAAAAATCTACCGCGCGCTGTATTATCTTCCTTGCGTTATACCGGGAATAGTAAGCGCGATAGTGTATAAATATCTGTATTCTTACACCGATTACGGCTTTTTCAATATCGTGCTCGCGAAGCTCGGTTTGCCCAAAAGCGACTTTTTCGAATCGAGAAATCAGGCGGTCGCGCTCATTTCCTATATGAGTTTGTCCGTGTGGACGCTCGGCGGGGCTATGCCTTTCTGGATCGCGGGCTTTAAATCGATACCGAAGGATTGCGTGGAAGCGGCGACGATAGACGGGTGCAAAGGTTTCAGAATGATTTGGTCGATAATCATCCCTATGATGGGCGGATATATTTTCTTCCAGGTTTTAAACACCGTTATCGGCGTTCTTCAGACAGGGCAGGGAGTTCTTACAATTTCTCCGCAAGGCGGTTTCGACGGGCAGAACCTCAATTTCTACGGGTTGTATATTTACAATCAGACGCAGGGAATTTACGGGTTCAATCTCGGCTACGCTTCGGCTCTGTCGTACCTGTTGTTCATAGTTATAGGTTTGCTTTCCGTTGCGCTTTTCAAACGTAACAAAAAGATCTATTACGAAGAGGACGGAGGGTTATAATATGGAAAACGTTATGATCCCGCACTGCAGAAAACCTGCGGGAATGAGAGTGAAAACGATCCTTAAACACCTCGCGTATATTCTTCCCGCGCTCATATTCGTCTTTCCCGTATTCATATTGATCACGCGAAGTTTTTTCACGACGTCGGAGATCACTTCAACCGACGCGGGGCTGTTTCCGAAGGAGTTTAATTTAATCGGAACGTATAAGGACGTATTCTCGAATACGGGCTTTTTAAGCGGTTTAAAGAATACTTTGATCATTGTCGCGTGCAACGTTGTCGGTGTACCGTTAACGGCGTTTATGGCGGCGTATGCGTTCGTCAAAATACCCTTTGTCGGCAAAAAACTCATTTTCACCGTCGGCTTGGGTACGATAATGATCCCGAGTATTCTTCTGCTTCTTCCCGTATACAAAATTTTCGTCGATATTCATTGGTACGACACTTTGCTTCCGCTTACTATCCCCGCGTTTTTCGGCGGCGGAATAATGAACATCTTTATGATAATGCAGTTTATCAGAGGAATCCCCAAAGCTTTAGACGAAGCGGCGAAAATCGACGGCGCGAATTTGTTCGTGCGTATGTTTCGGGTAACTTTCCCGCTTGTTATGCCGATAGTTTTATATATTGCCGTCTCCGCGTTTTTCATGGCGTGGAACGACCTTATGGGGCCGCTTTTGTATATTCAGAGCGAAGAATACTGGACGGTAAATATGTTTATTTACAGAAAATATCTTTCCACGACCAATATCACGAGGTCGCAACCGAACGTTCAGATGGGTATAGGCGTCGTATTGATGATTCCTATGCTCATAGTGTTTATGTTCTATCAGAACGCGCTTATAGAAGGCTTGAGCCTCGGCGGCGTTAAGGGTTAAAAAGAGGATGAAATTATGAAAATAAAAATCGTTGTCGTAGGCTGTGGTGACAGAGCTACGGTGTATTGTCACGAAGGGTACGACAATTTAAAGGAACTTGAAATAGTTGCCTGCGTCGATCCCGATCCCGAAAGGTTAAGATATATGCGCGAGCATTTCGGCGTTCCCGAAAATATGTGCTTTTCGGATATCGACGGGGTTTTAAAGCTCGGCAAAATCGCGGACGCCGTTATCAACGGAACTATGGACAAGCTGCATCTCGAAACGGCGTTGCCCTTTTTAAAGCAGGGCTATCATATGCTTCTCGAAAAGCCGCTCGTCAATAACAAAGAGGACTTGTTGTTCCTTAAAAAGACTGCGGACGAAAACGGCGTTAAGCTTATGACCTGTCACGTTTTGAGATATGCGCCTTTTTACAAGAAAGTAAAGGAACTTATCGCGGAAGGCAGAATAGGTAAAGTTCAGAGCATTGCCACAAGCGAAAGAGTTGGGGCTTATCATTCCTCGGTGAGCTATCTCCGCGGAAAGTGGAATTCCGAAAAGGAATGCGGTTCGTCGCTTCTTCTTGCAAAATGCTGTCACGATATAGACCTTATCTGCTGGCTCAATAACTCCGCGGCTCCCAATGAGGTTTACAGCAACGGCGCGAGAACGTATTTCAACAGAGAAAACGCGCCGAAGGGGAGCGGCGAAAGATGTCTTGTCGATTGCCCGGAAGAAATAAGAGAAAAGTGCATATACGAAGCCGAGGCGATGTATATAAAGAACGCCGTTCTTCCGTGGTATCCCTGGCAATGCACGGGCAAAAACTGGGAGGACGTTACGACAGAAGAAAAATACGAGTCCTTGAAAACGTACAACCCGCACGGCAGATGTATTTTCAAGTGCGACGGGGATTTGCTCGATCATCAGAACGTCGTCGTTAAGTTTTCGAACGGCAGCACGGCTAATCACCTGCTCGTTTTAGGAGCGATGAAGCCGACGAGAACTATTTTCGTTACGGGAACGGAAGGCGAAATAGAGGGCGATCCGGGCGGCGAACTTATCTTAAGAAAATTCGATAAAACCACCGATTTTTTCACCGAAGAGAAAGTTTCGTTCGAGGACAAGCTCGGCGAAACGGGCGGACATTACGGCGGAGACCGCGGGCTTGTCGCGGATTTCATAAATTATATCGAAGGTAAAAAACCGTCGATTTCCTGCACGGACATATCGGACAGTATAAACGGACATCTCACCGTTTTTGCCGCCGACGAATCGGTTAAAACAAACCGCACCGTGTCTATAAATAAATAATTGGCGGAGCTAAAATGCAAAAAGTTATGCAAAAAGGCAGATTGACAATTCCCACGGACGAAACCTACGTCGAGGGAACTAAAAAATTTATAGAATACTGGAACGCCGACGCCGTGAGAGACTGCGACGGAGTGTCTTTACCCGCGGACGTTAAACAGTTCGGAACAGACGTTTACAAGGCGTATTTTATCGTGCGCGAAGATCACGAATACGCAAAAGCGCACCCCGAATACTGGCAGAATACCGCGCTTGTTTCCGAACGTTATACGGCGAAATCGGACGTTTTGGAGATAGACCTTCTGAAAAACACTTTCAAAGAAGCTTTGTCCGTAAATACCGAGAGATACAAAGAATTCTGGCAGGTTATAGACAGAACGACGGGGCAGATCCATAAAAACTGGGAATATATCGGAAACGATAAAGTCCGCATTGCGGGAACGAAAAAATACCACGAGTACACCGTGAATTTCTTTGCGAAAAACTGCTGGGATCCCGTGCAGATTTACAATTATCACGTCAATAACTGGACTTGCGACAAGGATATAGACGTAGATCCCGTTTATCCCGAAGCGCTCGACCATATGCTTTTCCGAATGGAAAAGTGGCTGAAAGAAAATCCCGACGTGACCGTCGTTCGTTTTACCACCTTTTTCTATAATTTCTTTATAGTAAACGTTACGGGGATAAAACAGAGAATATGGGATTGGCATAACTACGCTATGACGGCTTCGCCCGCTATGTTTGATTTGTTTGAAAAAGAAACGGGCGAAAAGATGACGCTCGAAAACCTTATCGGCGGCGGGTACTATTCCAACAGATTTACAATTCCCGACGAAACGATAAGAAAATACGTCGATTTCGTTCAGAAAAAGTGCGCCGAATGGGCAAAACTCTTTGTCGATTTGTGCCATAAATACGACAAAAAAGCGTTGATGTTCGACGGCGACCACCGAATCGGCGTAGAGCCGTATTCCCCGTACTTTCCGTCTATCGGGCTTGACGGAGTGGTCGGCGCGCCGTCTAGCGCGATTTACGCTCAGCAGGTTGCGAATATAAAAGGAATAAAGTTCACCGAAGGCAGGCTTAATCCGTACTTTTTCCCGAACGAATGCCCGGGCGACGAACGCGGCACGCAGATACTTTATATGTGCTGGGACGGAATTCGCCGCGGATTGATGAAAAAACCTATCGATAGAATAGGTTTCGGCGGTTATCTGAAACAAATAGAAAATTACGTAAAGTTAAAGGTCGCCATTAAAAACGTTTGCGACGAGTTCAGGACGATCCGCGAGACGATCGGCGAAGATAAATGCTGTACCAAAGTTAAAGTCGCGGTCATTTCCTATTGGGGCAGGCTCGATACGTTCATGATGAACGGAATTTTCGTTGACGATATGCGCCGTGACGGATTTTATTACACCGCAATGCTCACGGCTCTTGCAATTTTGCCCGTAGACGTTGAATTTATTTCGTTCGACGACGTTATAAACGGCGATTTAAGTAAGTACGACGTTATTATTTCGGGCGGGATCCCGGGGACGTCTTTTCAGGGCGATAAATGCTGGAAAAATGCGGAACTCGTTGCAAAAATCCGCGAATTTACGGATAACGGCGGCGGTTTTATAGGCGTAGGCGAGCCGAGCGGATATCAGTATCAGGGTAGGTATTTCCAGCTTTCGGATGTTTTGGGCGTTGAAAAGGAGTGCAATTTCCGTCATTTTGAAAAACGCGACGAGATGAAACCGATTGAAAAGCATTTTATAACTGACGGCATAGACGCGTCGGAAATCTCTTTTAACTCGGACGTAAGAGGAGTCTATCCGCTCACGGCAAACGTTATAAAAATGCATTACGAAGAAACTTATCCTTTCGGTTGGCAAAACGCGGGGAACGTCGATTTAGCCGTCAACGAATACGGAAACGGGCGGAGCGTTTATATTTCCGGCGCGTCGCCTTGCAACGAAAGTTACAGGCTTATTTACAACGCGATTTTATGGGCGGCGAAAAAAGAAAGCGAAAAATATATCGTTTATTCTTCCAATCCGAACGTTGACGCGTACTATTATAAAGAAGCGAAAAAGTATGCGCTCATCAACTCGGTCGGCGAAGCGGAATACACGGAGTTTTACGATAAGTCGGGCTATAAGTCGATTATCGAGCTAAAACCGAAGGAAATAAGATGGATCGAATGTAAATGAAAAAAGTCGATTTTATAAAAATCACGGCGGCGGACGGCGTGACAGAAGCAGATACTTTGGCGAAAAACGCTAAGCACGAAACTCATCCTTTTTTGTATCCGACTTGCGTGATGAATAGGGGCGCGTTCATCATGGTCGATTTCGGTAAGGAGATATGCGGAAGGCTGCACGTCGCGTTCGGTTGGCAAAGCGAACGCGCAAGCGTTCGCATAAGGCTCGGGGAATCCGCTAATGAGGTTTGCGCCGAGATCGGCGAAAACAATGCCGATAATTATCATTCGCTGAGAGATAACGCGTATTCCGTCGTTTCCTGGGGAGATATATCGACAAGCGAAAGCGGTTTTCGCTTTGCAAGAATAGACAATATAAGCGAAACCTCCGTAAATCTTGCTTTGGTTTACGCGGAGGAAAGCGATAACGGACTGAAGATCTTTGGCGATTTTAAATGCTCGGACGACAGGTTGAACGAAATTTACAAAACCGCGGAAAGAACGATTTCTCTTTGCGTGCGTGGCGACGATATCTGGGACGGCGTAAAACGGGACAGGGTTTTCTGGATAGGCGATTTTTATCCCGAACTTCTCGCGGCGTATTCTCTTTACGGCGATATTCCTCAATTTGAAAAAGTCCTCGATAAAGTTAAGTATTTCGACGGGCATTGGGTAAACGATATGCCTTCTTATTCCGCCTGGTGGATAATCTGTCTTGAAAAGTATTTTGAGTTGTCGGATAACGAACGCTACGTAAAAAATATGATGCCGTATGTGGATAAAATCGTAAACGATTATTCCGTTATCATAGGCAAAAACGGCGAGGTGTCCTATAAAAATAATAAATTGGCGTATTTCGAGGGCAACGAGTTTTTCTTCGACTGGCCGACAAACGGTTTTCCGGGCAGAGAGATTGGTTGGCGATACCTGATTTTATACGCTATGCAACGCGCCGAAAAACTGTATGCGCGTTTTGGCGGCGACGGCGGAAAGGCGAAGGAAATTATAAAGAGTTTAAACGATTACGAATATAAACAATCGGAATTTAAACAGGTGACCGCCTTCGGCGTTCTTGTCGGCAAGATTTCGGCAGACGAAGCGAAACCTTTGTTAAAGAACGGCGGCGCGTCGGGTATGACTGCGTTTATGAGCTTTGCGATAATCGAGGCGCTGCGACTGGTCGGCGAAGGCGAGTTTGCGTTGTCCGTTATAAAAGATTATTACGGCGCGATGCTCGATCTCGGGGCGACCACGTTCTGGGAAGATTTCGATATCGAATGGCTTAAAGATGATCCGTTGCCGATCGACGCAATGCCCGAAAAAGGGAGAAAAAACATCCACGCCGATTACGGCAAATTCTGTTACCTCGGTTTAAGGCATAGCCTTTGCCACGGTTGGTCGAGTGGGTTTATCGATTTCTTTTATAGTCACGTTTTAGGCGTTACGCCGACCGAAAACGGTTACAAAACGATAAAAATCGAACCGCACCTTTGCGGGCTAACTTACGCCGAAGGCAAAATCCCTACAAAATACGGAATAATAGCCGTTAAACATACCGTAAAAAACGGTAAAATCGAAACAGAACTGAATTTGCCCGACGGAATAACGGTGAGAGAATGAAAACGGAAAAACTGATTATCGATACCGATCTCGGGTTCGATTGCGACGACGCGGGCGCGCTGGCGATTGCAAATAAACTTAAAAACGAAGGCAAAATCGATATTCTTGCCGTAACGCACAGCGTAAATAAGAAAATCGGCGGAGAAGCGATAAATCTTATAAACGATTCTTACGGAAACGCCGATATTCCGGTCGGTATCGCCGAAAGATATGCGTTAAATGTGGACGAGTTTTACGAGGAGTTGCAAGAATGGAACTATTTCGTAACCTTTACCTATTCGAACGGACTTCACACCGAAGAAACGTTCCGCAAAAAAAGTTGTCTAACACGCTGAAACACCTTGTGGCGAGAAATGGTCGGAAATACGTCGGTGTATGGGAACGCGGCAACGATACCGACAGATTACATTTTCACGGCATTTTCCATATTCCCGATGGAAAAATGATAGGCAATCTTGAAGAGGTGAAAGATTACGACACGCGAAACCACTGTATGCAAACTACATATCAAAACACGCACTTTCTGAAACAATTCGGGCGAAACTCAAAGCGACGTTGCTACTTCGATTGCGGTTATCATTTACGCTATGGAAAGTCGTATTGTTTTTCGCATTATATCTCCACAAGCTTGTTAGAAGAAATCGTGCTTGACGATATACGGACAATGGCAAAACAAATCGTACTTGACGAAAAGCCTATCCGTGAAGAATTTATCCGTCACAACGCCGAACTTGCGGATGCGGCGATAAAGAAAAGCCAAAAAGAATTGCAGACGAAACAAAAACGAGTTGCCGAATTATCTCGCCTTATGCAGGTGGCTTATGAGGATAGAGTTAAAGGTAAAATGCCCGAAGAGATTTGTATCGGCTTTATTGAGAAATATTCGGCGGAGCAAAAAACGATTGCCGAAGAAATTAAAGACATCGAACATCGACTTGCAGAAACGGAGACTACTCGCAATACAGCCGACGATTTTATCCGTGATATTAAGAAATATTTCGACGCGCCTGAACTTACTCGCGAAATGTGCTACGAACTTATTGACCGAATTGTAATCGGCGGTACACAAAGCGTAACGGGAAAGGAGCGCGAAATAGATATTGTCTACAAAGTAGATATCGCTTTCGTTTTGCGGAATAATATCAAAAAATAACCCACTTAGGCAAAAAACAATAAAAATAACGATAAAGTGTATGAAAACGCCCGATTCATACACTTTTTTCGTGCCTGAATGTCTATCTTAGATACGTCCATAAAATTGTGTAACAACAAGCACACGTCTTACAATCAACAAGGGGTTTTTAATACGATAAAATTTGCAATTTCACAGTATCATATTAAGTGTTAACATACTAATTGCTATTAAGAAATTGTTGCGTATTGAGTTTTTGTGTAGATTAAATTATACTGTTACGTGCTTTGTAGAAATCGGATAGTACTTTTAAGTTTTGCAGGTTGAGCCGTTATTTTGATTCTGATTGATTTTAAGCGTAGCGATAGTGTCTACTTTTTACGGTAGTGGTTCGGGGAATTGCCTGTGATGGATCTGAATGCCTTGAAAAAATGCGGGTAGTCCGGCATTCCGACTTTTTCCGCGATTTGCTGTATCGGTTGGTCGGTGGTCTTTATCAGGTATTTGGCCTGTATGATGCGCTTTTGCATAATGTACGCTTTCGGCGCGATGCCTTTGGCGTTTTTTATAATCGTATAAAGCTGCTTTTGCGATAAATAGAAATGCGAGCAAAGCGATTGTATGCTTATATCCTCGGATAAATGTTCCTGCAGATAATCATCGAAAATATCGATGAAGTTATCCTGACTGATAAGTATGATTTTTTGCGATAAAGCATATTCGAACAACGCGAAAATAAGCGTTTCTATAGCGTTGAATTTGTCTTCCGCAAAATAAGGAATATCATTGAACGCACTCATCATTTTGTCGTAAGGTTCGCCTGTTTCCTTACAGTATTCGGATATTTTCTTTTCGATTTCCGTTTCGTCATCTTTTGCTTTGAACGGTCCGACGATAACGAAACCGTAAGTTTTGTTATTGTGAGAAAGTCTGAAAGCCAGTTCCGTAAGTCCGAAGTGACAACGATATTTAAGAGTTTGCCGATTGTCGTTCAAACATGTCATAAACGAATTCGAATCGGATTCGCCGCACTTTTCTCTGAGGTGTTCTTTTACGAAAGCGCAGAAAGGAGAGCCCGGCGAAGTACACGCGCACGTTCCTTTAAACTCCTCGTTATAAAACGTTATGGAAGCGTTTATGAGCAGTCGTAATTTCGAAAAAAGTTTTGCGAAACATTCAAAATCAAAAGTTACCATATGCGTATTGTACCACAAAAAACCGAACGTGTCAATATGGGAGTTGTTTTTTACTCCGGTTTTCTCAAAAGGTATAAAAAGACAATAAATTTATCCGTTTTGGCAATGTACATCGGTGACTTCGGGTGGTATAATGAACGTATTAAAACTCGGGACGGTATGTTGCGCAGGAACGACGCGAACCTTGGTCGGCATATGTCGGTAATTGAGAATGGCAGAATATTTCAAGGCTATAGCCGATAAAGGCGGAGCGTACGTTGCGGGGCAGATTCTCGGCGTCATCGTTATATTATGGAGTATACTGGTTTACACCAGAAAAGATAGCGATAAAATACTGATATTTAAATTTGTTTCCGATGTGTTGAGTATTTTTCAGTTTTTGCTTTGCGGAAATTATACGGGGTCGGGACTGAACGTGGTTATGTGTATGAGAGAGGTTGTGTTCTACAACCGCAAACGACATAAGTGGGCGAGCGGGAAATTCTGGCTGTATATATTTATCGTGCTGATAGCAGCGATGCCGTTTGTGACGAGCAAAGAAGAAGTTCTTTCCGCTATGTGGTTCGCAAATATATTCCCGGCTCTCGGGAGCGGACTGGCTGTAATCGGGCTATACGATAAAAACGCGATGAAAACGAGAATTTTTTCCCTTATCGGAGTTGCTCTGTGGCTTGTTTACGTTATAATGGTGGAAAACTATATTTCCATTCTGTCAAACGCCATATCATTGATCGCTATAATCATAGGGCTTATCGGCGATATCGTAAGGAGAAAAGAAACGAATGCGAACGGCGAAACCGAAAAATAAAAAATTCAGACAGTGTCTGCGTCTGCAAATCATCTGCGACGACAGGGTCGACGAGATTATCGGCGAATTGACAAAACATTGCAAAAAATACGGATTCACCGACGTTATGCTGATGATAAACGCAGAGGAATTTAACGTCGGACACATAGAAATCGAAAAGGCGGTTCCGTGGGTAGAAACTTTAAATAAAGCAAAACGAGAACTCGAAAAAATCGGGGTTGTCGTCAGCGTAAACAACTGGATGGAAATGGGGCATCTCGACAGGCAGCGGAAGCTTTCTTCCACGCAACATTTCACTACGATGGTCGACAAGAACGGCAAAAAGTGTTCTGTGGTTGCCTGTCCGCTGAGCCTTGAATGGCGAAAGTATTACATCGGGTATGCGTCGTATCTTGTAAGAGAATTATCTCCCGACGTTTTCTGGATAGAGGACGATTTCAGATATCATAATCACGGCGATCTCGAATGGGGCGGTTGTTTTTGCGACGAACATATCGCGTCGTTCAACAAAATCGCGAAAAAGAATTATTCCCGCGAAGAGTGGGTTGAAAAAATATTCAAAGACGGCGAACCGACGGAAGAACGTAAAATCTGGCTTGATTTTTCGAGAAAAAGTCTTACCGATACGGCAAAAATTATTTCGGAATCGCTTCGCGAAATTAACCCCGACCTTAAAATCGGACTTATGTCGTCAAGCCCCGACATGCACGCTATGGAAGGACGGCGCTGGGATGAATTGTTGTCCGTTTTCGCGGGCGATACGAACGTAAAAATAAACAGAATACATCTTCCTTGCTATTATGAAACGACGGGAAAAGATTACTTTTTCGATTTCAACGCGATAAGTATGGCTGTCAGGGCGTTTTGTACGGACGATACAGTGGTGATGCCTGAGACGGAAAACGGTTCAGCAAACTTTTACAGAAAAAGTCCCGAAATGATGAGGTTTCAGATCGAATCTTCGATACCTCTCGTTTTAAGCGGAATGACTTACAGTATTTACGATTTTGTAGGAAACGGAGTCGTTGAAAACTTGGGGTACGCAAGGGAAATAAAAAAACTTACGCCGTATTTGCAGGCGGTTACCGATCTCGGCATAAAGTTTTCGTCGCTGACGGGCGTGATTGTTCCGATAGACGAGAAGTGCGCGTACAATACCCCTCTGAGCGGGGGAATTCGCGGGCTTGCCTCGAACGAATTTAAAGTCGGCGGTTATATGAGCGCGCAAGGGGTCTCTTACCGATATGATACGAAGAAAAAATACGACGGAGAAACCGTTGCTTTGATAGGCGATTCCGTTTATGATTTTACGGATGACGAAATTATTCGTTTATTTGCCCGCAACAGCGTTATAGTTGACGGATACGCCGCCTCGGTTTTGACGGAAAGAGGGCTCGGGAAGATTCTGAATATAGAAAAAATCGAATTTATAAAGGCGGAATCCACGCCTCTGTCATACGAAGAAGCGGAAAAGGGCGTGAAGATATACGGCAAGGATAGATTCAGAGCTTCTTGCAGGGAAAATGCGGGGGATTATTACAAAATAGAATACAGCGACGAAAACCTGATAAAAAGATTGACCGCGACTTACGATTACGAGACGAATTTTTTCGGCAACGGAATAACCGAAGGAAAAAATTTTCTTTTAATTCCGTTCGATATGAGAAACCGTCGATACGGACAGTTTTCGGAACTGCGAAGAAAATTATTGATCGATTTTATCGGGAAACATACCGAAAAATATGTTATCGCGGATTGCGCGGGCGTATCGCCTTATTTGTATGACCGCGGTGAAGATTTCGTTTTAACGGTGGTCAACGCGAATATGGATAATTTTGCGACGCTGAAAATAAAAACCGACATTGTATTTTCCGATTTATACGAAATTACAAAAGGCGGCGCGACGAAAAAAAGAGATTTTAAGAAAAACGGGAACGAGGTCGAAATCAAAACTCCGATTAAAGGAATGTCGACCGTAACGTTTGTAATGAAATCCCGACAGGAAGAAACTTTATGAGGCTGAACGAGAAAAAAGAATATAAAAATTTCGGGGCTATGATATGTTGTACGAGCAACGGAGTGATGAAACCCGAAAAAGTAAAAGAATTTATCGATATACTGTCGTCTATGGGGTACAATTTGCTTGAACTCGGCATAGAGGATATGTATAAAATCGACGACGAACCATATTTCGGTTATTTACGCGGAGGGTATACAAAAGAGGAAATCCGCGAAATGGACGAATATGCCAAAAGCAAGGGTGTCGAACTTGTCCCGTGTATCCAGACGCTTGCGCATTTTAATAACCTTGTAAAAGTTCCGGAATACTCGGATATCGTGGATATAGGCGATATTTTACTTGTGGACGAGCCGAAAACATACAGGCTGATCGATAAGATGCTGAAGTTTATAAGCGAAAATTTTTCGTCCGAAAAAATCAATCTCGGCTTTGACGAGGCTCATCACGTAGGGCTCGGGAAATATCTCGATAAACACGGTTATACGGACAGATACGAGCTTCTCATAAGGCATCTGGATAAAGTTTGTGCAATGGCGGACGGGTACGGCCTGAAACCGCACATATGGAGCGATATGTTTTTCCGCCTTGCAAACAAAGGCGAATATGCGGGCAGAGGAGTAAAAATACCCGAAAGCGTTTCGGCAAAAGTTCCCGAGAATCTGGGGCTTTGTTACTGGGATTATTACAGCTCCGACGAGGGGTTGTACGACGAAATGTTATGTGCGCACGAAACGTTCGGGCGGGAAATCTGGTTTGCCGGCGGAGCCTGGTGCTGGAGCGGTTTCGCTCCTCTCAACAGAATGTCTCTCCGTCATTCGGAGGCGGCTATGAAACAGGTTATAAATCACGGGATAAAAAACGTGCTTATAACGATGTGGGCGGATAACGGACACGACTGTTCGTGGTTTTCCGTGTTGCCGACTCTTTACGCTGTCAGGCAGTACGCTCTCGGGAATTTCGACGAGGAAAATATAAAAAAGGGTTTTAAAGAACTTACGGGTTTGAGTTTCGACGATTTTATGACGCTCGACATACCGAATAAGAACAGTTCCAATCCGAATCTCGAAAAACTCGACAATTCGTGCAAGTCGATGCTCTATAACGATTGTTTTTTAGGGCTTCGCGACTATCATTTCGATAAACTCGAACCCGTTCCGTATTCGGAATACGCGGAAACGCTTGAAGAAACGGGTAAAAGAATGGGTAAATATAAATATCTTTTCGACAATCTCGCAGCTCTTTGCAGGGTTCTCGATATAAAGGCGGGCATCGGCATAAAGACGAGAAAAGCCTATAAAGACGGCGATAAAGAATTTCTGAAAACGCTGGTCGGAGAGTACAGGAAAGCGGCGGAAAGGGTTTCGGATTTCAGAAACACGCTCAGAAACGTGTGGATGAGCGAGAACAAGCCTTATGGCTGGGATATACAGGAAATAAGGCTCGGAGGACTGAAAGCGCGGCTTTATGACTGCGCTCAGAGGATAGAAGAGTTTTTGAGCGGCGAAACGAAAGATATTCCCGAACTCGAGGAAACGCTGCTTCCTTACGGCAACTGGAATTCGGGCTATAACTCTTATCGCGGATTTATTTCCGTCAGCGAATTATGATAAGGAGAGTTTAAATGGAAAACATTGTTACCGAACAAGGTAAACCGAAGAAGAAAAAAGAGGTAAACAAGATACAAATATCGAGAAATATTTTTATGTTTGCGTTTCTGATTTTTCCGGTACTGAATTTCCTCGTGTTTTATCTTTACGTCAATCTTGATTCTTTTCTTATGGCGTTTCAGAGACCGAAATACGACGGCACGGCAAACGCCGTAAGATTCAGCCTGGAAAACTTTCAGACGATTATAAACAACTTCGGTTTGGCAGGCGGAAAGATAATGCTCGAAGCGCTTAAAAACACGCTTATGTATTATTTTTCGGGAATGCTTATCGGTCTTCCGATATCCGTCCTTATGTGCTACTTCATCTATAAGAAAATCGCGTGTTATAAAGCGTTCAGAATAATTATTTATCTTCCGAACATTTTATCGGCTACCGCGCTTGCCGTTTTGTTCCGCTATGCGGTCGGTACGGGAGGTCCCGTCCACGCGATAGTTAAAGCAAGCGGAGGAGAGTTCGTCTATCCGTTTACCGACGCGTCGAGCGCAAACGGAATGTTGTTGTTTTACGCTATGTCGTTCGGTTTCGGCGGCAGTCTTATAATCATAGGCGGAGCGATGAACAGTCTCGATCCCGAAATGCTCGAGGCGGCTGAAATAGACGGTTGCAACTGGATAAAAGAGTTGTATTACATAATAATTCCGTCGGTATGGCCTACGGTCGCAACGATTGTTGTGTTAAGCACCGCGTCCTTCCTCGGCGCGACGGGTCCTGTCCTTTTGTTTACGAAAGGCTCTTTCGGAACTATGACTTTGTCGTATTATATATACGCGTTGGTAAGCGGTATAGGCAGTAAGCAGGACTTGTTCCTCGCCTCGGCGATAGGTTTTTTGATGACCGTCGTGTCATTCCCGATAGCGCTGACCGTTAAAAAATTTATATACGGAAAGGAGGATTACTGATGGTTACCTTAAAAGCGTCTCGCCGCAAAAAACGTTCGCCGAGCGAAAGAATCGTATTTACCGTTGCGTTTATGTTGTTTGCGATATACGCCGCATATATTTTGTTTTTCTTTGTGTTCGGAACGCTTATCGCGTTAAAAGCCGATATGGACGCGTTTACGATGGACAGAATCAATACGAGATTGTTTTCTTTTCCGAAAAATCCGAATTGGAAAAACTTTATTCTCGCGTTCGGCGAACTCGGAATTATAGACAGTAATAAGAGCAATTTTTTGTCTATAACATGGAACTCCATATGGAGAACGACGAGTTACGCGTTTTTGTCTATCGCGGCAAGTACGATAGTATGCTACGTCCTTGTATTTTATCGCACGAAACTTTCGAAGTTGCTGTATAATATCGGCTTATTCGTCGCGATATTGCCTCTTTACGGTTCTTCGGGTTCGATGTACAGGCTCTTGCAGAATATGCATCTTATCAACAATCCGCTTATAATGATTGTCGATTTTTCGCTGTTCGGAGGGTATTTCTTCTATACTTACGCATTGTTCAAAACCATGTCGTGGAGTTACGCCGAAGCCGCATTTATCGACGGCGCGGGACACTTTACCGTGTTCTTTAAGATAATGCTCCCGATGGCGATACCGAGTCTTGCCGCCCTTTTCGTTATGGCGTTCATAGGCGGGTGGAACAGCTATGAATCGACCATACTGTATATGAAAAAATATCCTAACCTGTCATACGCGGTCTACGCTTACAGTGAAGTTAAGAAATACGACGCGAACGTTCCCGTTTATATCGCCGGGGTTCTCGTATCGCTGTTGCCGGCGCTCATAATTTTCTTCGTATTCCAGAATACGATAATGGAAAAAGTTCACCTGGGCGGGTTGAAGGGATAACGTTATATCCTGACAAAGCGGTGTACACCGCTTTTGCTTGAAAAGCAAAAGCAATTCTATAAAATGAGAAAAGCATAACATAAAAATTTCCGACCCGGGAAAAACGTCGGGCGGTTAAAATAAAAAAAGGAGAAAATGCAATGAAGAAAAAAATCTTGGCACTTTTGGTCGCTATCGTAACGGTATTCGCCGTTGTCGGTTGCGGCGGCGGAAACGAAAGCGGAAACGGCGGAGGAACGGGAAATAAAACCCTTAAAATCACCATTTCCAAACTCGGCTACGGAACGGAATGGCTCAAAAAGATAGTATCCGCTTACGAGAATAAGACGGGCGCGAAAGTCGAGGTCGTAGAACCCGTCGGTTCGGCGGGTATCGACGCGATATACGCCGAAATGGAATCGCTCGCAAGCGATACGGATATTTTTATGACCCGTCAACGCCACTTCTTCGAGACTATTTATAAAGGTTCTATAAGCGTCGGAGGTCAGAAATACCCCTGTCAGTACGCCGATCTTACCGATGTCTACGAAGCAAAAGACGAAAGCGGTTCTTCCATATTGGACAGAACTAACCCGTTGACGAAAGAGTATTTTAACGTGGACGGTAAGTACTACGGGCTTTGCTGGGCAGACGGTATTTTCGGTATCGTAAGAAATAAAGACGTATGGGACAGTCTCGGACTTAAAGACGAAGACGTTCCTTTAACGACCGATCAGCTTCTCGCCGTTTGCGAAACAATAAAGTCGAAATCGACGGGCGAGGACGGAGTAGCTCCGTTTATTTACAGTTATGACGACGAGTACTATACTTCCATCGCTCCGATATGGTTCGGGCAGTACGAAGGCGTACAGAGCATGAAGTATTTCGAGAAAGGACTCGACCCGGCGGGACAAAGCACCTATAACGTTTACGCTTACGACGGACAGCTCAAAGCGCTCGAATTCGTGAACGAACTCGTAAAAGATTCCAACGGCTATCAGCATAAAGCGTCCAAAGACCTTACGTTCACGGATATGCAGGCTTATTTCGCAATGGGGCAGGCTGTATTCTGCGTAAACGGCGGCTGGCTGGAAGTTGAAAGCTCCACGGCGAGAAAGAAAAATCTCGATTTCATAAAGACGCCCGTAATAAGCGCGCTTTCCGAGAAACTTTCTTACTATAACGAAGCGGATAAGGCGGGCAACGATCAGAAACTCGCCGAGCTTATTAAGTTTGTAGACGCTCACGCGGCGGAAGGCGATAACGAAGGTCGTCCGTCCTATGCTACCGAAGAGGACGTTCAAATCGTAAGAGAGGCTCGTCATTTCTCTTATTTGTCGAGCGACAGCGATCATATAGCGTCGATACCCGCTTACAGCAAACATATCGATACCGCGAAGGATTTCCTTAAATTTATGTATTCGGACGCAGGTCTTCAGATATACTACGAAACTACGGGCGGCGCGAAAATGCCTTACGCTACCGTCGGAAGTTACGACGACAGTAAAATCACGAAGAGTAAATTCCGTAATTCGATAGAATCTGCTATGAGCGAGGGCTATCTTCTCAATTACAGCGTTTGCACGAAAGCGAAACTGTATTCGCTCGGAAAAGTCGATCTGTATTACAAAAACGGAACTTCCAGCACGGCTATGAAACTTCTTCTCGAAGGAACAACGCCTGCGGAGATAGTTAATATCAACGCGAAGTATTTGCAGACAAACTGGAAAACCATAACGGCATATTGATTAAACGGAATATAGGGAGGTAAATATGAAGAGAAAGATTTCGGCGCTGGTCGCCGCGGTCGTTTTATCCGCGTCGGTTCTCGGCGGATGTTCGGAAGGTCCGGGCGAATCGGTAGATTCGACAAGCACCCCGTATTCGACGCAAGCCGAAGTGTGGAGCACTTATAACACGCGAAAAGTTATAAGACAGACGGATAAAAACGACGAATACGAAAAACTTACGGCTTCTTTTACGGTGGATATGTATAAGGGCGAATACGAAGGCGCTCAGATTATAGTCACCGCGGATAAGAGAACGGAATACAAAATCGAAAAGGGCGTTTTAAAAACATCGGACGGCAAGGAATTTCCGTCCGACAAAATCGAACTTTATCATCAGAAATATATCGAAGTCGTTAAAAATAACAGCGGAAACGGCGATTACGAATCGGGTTCGTTTATTCCCGATATGCTTCTTCCGATAGACAGAGCGATCGAGCATAAAGAAAATTTCGTAGAAGCGGGAAGCAATCAGGGTATTACGGCGGAATTTAACTCCGAAGGGGTTGAAGCAGGCGTTTATACGGGAACGTTTAAATTAACCCTCGGAGACGAGACAAAAGATATTCCCGTTTCGGTAAACGTATGGGATATCGAATACGAAGGCAGAAGAACTTTCCAATCTTCTTTCCTGTTGTACAGAAAAGCGCTTGTATCCGCGGAGTACGATTCTTCCGACGAGGTAGTCAGAAGATATGAGGACTTCCTGTTAAAATACAAGATAAACACTTACGTCATAAAAGACAGAAACGAATGGACGACCGAAGACGTCGTGTCGAGGGCGCAGGAATTATACGCCGACGACAATTACAGCTCGATAGTAATCCCCTTCGATTTCCCGCTCGATTACAAAGCCTACGGCGGTAAAGAGTTGACGGCTAACGCGAAAAAAGTCGTAGATTATATTCTCGGGCTTGCCGCTGTTTCGACCGAAACAGACAATTACGTCGACCTTGCTTATTTCTATCCTTCGACTTTCGACGAGGCGGACATAAACGGAACGGGGTCGTACTCGGAAGCGTTTTTAAAAAAGGACGGGGAATACAACAAAACTCTTGCCGCTGCTGCGGCGGCCATAGACACGGACGAAAGATTTACGGACAAATCGGAAGAACTTAAACA
>ERZ808278.586-NODE-586-length-22308-cov-3.287377_pt1 | contig 22308 bp, 16 predicted proteins | sample MGYA00521239_ERZ808278 | MGnify/ENA primary metagenome ERZ808278 (study PRJEB31516, sample SAMN03275600) | gut metagenome | biome: mammalia-associated habitat; material: feces | host: Papio cynocephalus | place: Kenya | collected 2012-07-17 ... | reverse complement strand
CGGGAAGAAAACTTGTCGGCATGGTTTTTCAGTATCCGGACTATCAGCTTTTTGACAGCACGGTTTATGATGATATTTGCTTCGGCTTAAAAAACTTAAAACTCCCGGAAGAGGAAATACGCACACGCGCATATGAGGCAATGGAGCTTGTGGGGCTTGATACAAAGCATGATGCGGAAAAATCGCCCTTTGAGCTTTCGGGCGGGAAAAAACGCCGTGCCGCATTGGCAGGGATTATTGCAATGCGTCCGAAATACTTGGTTATGGATGAACCTATGGCGGGGCTTGATCCCAGCGGCCGCAGGGAAGTTATGAAAACTATCGAGGGTTTGCGCGCAGAATTGGGCTGCTCCGTGATAATGGTCAGTCACTCAATGGAGGATGTTGCCCGCTCCGCTGAGCGCATTGCGGTGTTGAATAACGGCAAAGTATACGCAGTCGGCACGCCGACGGAGATTTTCTCCCGCACGGAGGAGCTTGCATCAATCGGCCTTGACACGCCGGCAACCGCGCAGCTTGTTGAGAAACTCCGCGGTATGGGCTGCAAAATTCCGGATGGACTGTATACAAACGAAAAGTTCGAAAAGTGGCTGAAAGAGGTATTGCATAATGCTTAAAGATATCACTTTGGGGCAATACATTCCCGGCAATTCCGCCGTTCACAGGCTTGATCCGCGAACAAAGATTTTGCTGATGATTGCATATATCGTTGCGGTGTTTATCGTTAAACGAATCGAAATGTTCATACCTGTGATTCTGTTCACGGTGCTGATAACGGTGCTTTCAAAGGTTCCTGCGAATTATCTGCTGAAAGCTCTGAAACCCATGCGGCTGCTGCTGCCGCTGATGTTTGTTATGAACCTGTTTCTTATCAAAACAGGGAAGCCGCTTGTTGATTGGTGGATCATTCGCATATATGCGGACGGCCTGACAAATGCTGTTTTTGTCGTCCTGCGCCTTGCAACGCTTGTTTGCGGCACGAGCCTTCTGACGCTTACAACAACGCCGATCGCACTCACGGACGGGCTTGAAAAGCTCCTTTCGCCGCTCAAAATTATCAAGTTTCCCGCACATGAACTTGCAATGATGATGACGGTTGCGCTGCGCTTTATTCCGACGCTTATTGAAGAAGCGGATAAAATCACAAAGGCACAGCTTGCACGCGGCGCGGATTTTGAAAGCGGCAATGTTTTTAAACGTGCAAAGTCAATGCTGCCGATTTTGATACCGCTGTTCGTCAACTCATTTCGCCGTGCCGATGAGCTTGCAATGGCAATGGAAAGTCGCTGTTATCACGGAGGCGAAGGGCGGACGCGGATGCGCGTGCTCAAATTTCATATGGGCGATCTTGCTGCGGTCATTATCTTTGCGGCGTTTATCGCGGCCGTTGCGCTTGCACAAAGGTTTTTGCCTGCTGTAAAATTCTTCTGATTTTATTTAATTGATTGGAGATATTTGCGGGAATGACGAATATTTTTAACAAGGGTTTCGGAAATGCGCCGGACGGTCACGAAAAAATCGAACCGAAAACGGCGCGGACGCTGCTTATTATTGCTGCTGCGCTGCTTATCATTGCGCTTGTTTGGCGTTTTTTCCTCGAAAAAAACAGTTTTTCGGGCAGCATTGTGCGCAGCCTGGCTCAGCACGGCTGCAATATTGAGGCGGATGAGCTTTACAAGCATGATTTCGCCAAAAACACCTCAATTCGCGCAATTGTCGGTGACACGGATATGACACGCGCTGCGGATGTTTCCCGCGAATGCGGATTTGATGCCGATATTGACAAAACAGGGGATGTTTACGTTCTGCTTGCCAATCTCGGTGATGAACAGGTGCTGACGGTTTATGTTGTTGATGAAACGATTCAGCTTGCTTTCATCCAAATTCCGAATTCGGACTCCGTGCTTCCGATTTCGGCTTGCGGCGATGCGGAGCCGACATCGACCGCCGCTTGAAATATATTGAACCGAAATCGAAAAATAGTGTTGACATCAGCTGAAAATTGCGTATAATATTAATGTTCAAGCAGAAGCCGCCCGCTTCTCACTTGCCGCAGGTATTTATGCAGGCAGAGTAACGGCAACAAATACATTCTATTTGTGCGTGCGCGGTGCTTAGGCAGCGCGTTTTTTGTTTGAATAATTCTTTCAAGGTGGTGAAACCCATAGCAACTCAGGAATTGTTGATCAATGAGGAGATCCGTGACAAAGAGGTTCGACTCATCGACGAAAAAGGCGAACAGCTTGGTATTGTCAAGATTGAACATGCGTTGAGAATCGCAGACGAAAAGGAACTTGATCTTGTTAAGATAGTTCCCAACGCAAACCCGCCCGTCTGCAAAATCATGGATTACGGCAAGGCTCGTTTTGAGCAGATCAAGCGCGAAAAGGAACAGCGCAGGAATCAAACCGTTGTCGAAACAAAAGAGATCCGTCTCTCTTCAACTATCGATACGCACGACATGGAGGTCAAGGCCAAGGCGTGTGTCAAGTTCCTGAAGAGCGGAAATAAGGTCAAGGCTTCCATTCGCTTCCGCGGCAGACAGATAAGCCACGGCAGCGTCGGTCTCGATGTTATGAACGCATTCTATGAGATGGTTCGGGATTATGCCGTGATAGAACGCCCGGCAAAGCAGGAAGGGCGCAACATGGCAATGATTTTGGCTCCCAAACCCGCAGCAAAGAACTGATTATTTTTTAGGAGGAATTCCCATGCCGAAAATTAAGACCCATAGGGGCGCCGCAAAGCGTTTCAGCTTCACCAAGAGCGGCAAAATCAAAAGGGGCAAGGCTTATAAGAGCCATATCCTTACCAAGAAAACTACGAAGCGCACCCGCAACCTTCGCAAGATCGGCTACATCGCTGAGGAAGAAGTTTCCAAGATTAGCAAGCTGATCCCCTACAAGAGATAAGGAGGATTATTCACAATGGCAAGGATTAAAAGAGCAGTTAACGCAGTTAAAAAGCGTCGTAAAGTTTTTAAACTCTCCAAAGGCTACTACGGAGCAAAGAGCAAACTCTATCGTGCGGCAAGCCAGCAGGTCATGAAGTCCATGGCTTATGCCTATGTCGGCCGTAAGCTCAAAAAGAGGGAATATCGCAAGCTTTGGATCGCTCGTATCAATGCGGGCGCAAGGATCTGCGGAACCAACTATTCCAACCTCATCCACGGCATCAAGGTTGCCGGTGTTGATGTGAACCGCAAGGTTCTCGCCGACCTCGCAATCAGCGACATGAACGCATTCAACCAGCTCGTTCAGGTTGCAAACAAGGCTCTGAATGCATAAGTTTATCCGTTCGGCGGCATAAACATCATTCGTGAAACGAATATCGTGCGCGGCTCGCAAGGGCCGCGCATTTTCGTATTCGGTTCTTTTCTGCTTTCAACAAAAGTCTGTTGAATTTAAACCCGATTTATGTCCGCACAAGGACACCGGAACTGTTTTATAAAACGAACCCGAGCAGCATTTATTCGAAGCTGCCCGGGTTATTTTTGTGCATTAAAACGCAGATTCGGGTTTGTTCGGTGCGCTTTTAATGCGGGTTAATAATCGGCATGTGCTCGACTCAAATTCCGAGAGCCGTCCGCAGAATGATCTGAGCGTCCACAACGTTAACGCACATATCCTCATTGATATCGGCCGCAACAAGCTGCACATCACTCGGAGTGACAAGCTCCATTGCAATTCGGAGGGTCAGCAGTGCATCGGTGATGGTGATGCTGCCGTCCGCATCAACGTCGCCCGCGGTGATTGCAATGCTGTACTGCGCAACAACGATGGTTTCCTCGGTAATGCAGGAGGTATCCGCACTCCAGCCGATAAAGTTATAGTACTCACGCACGGGTTCTTCGGGAAGTTCCGCTGCCTGTCCGTAGGCAACGAGCTGACGCGAAATCGTGCTTCCGTCCCAATCAACAAATACGACAAGGTAACGGTTGATTTCGTACTGAGCGGTTGCCGTAACATCGGATGTGATGTTGGTAAGACTTGCATCCCAACCGATGAAGGTGTAGCCCGTTCTCTCGGGAGAGGGTATCTGCGCTGCGCTTTCGCCGTGAAGAACGGTTTCACTGCCGAGTTCCGTTCCGTCCCAATCAAGGAAAGTGACGGTGTAGGAATTGCGGGCATATTGCGCCGCAACGGTCATGCTGCAGGATACGCTTTCGAAATCGTTGTCCCAACCCGTGAAAGTATAGCCTTCGTGTGCGGGAGCTTCGGGAGCGGCGGCGGCGTTTCCGTATTCAACAACCTGCTCGGAGAGCGTGCTGCCGGTAAGTCCGTCAATGAATGTTACGAGATAACTGTTGACAGCGTATTCGGCGGTAATGGTGATATCATCGGTGATGAATTCGCCGTTATCATCATAGCGAACGAATGTGTAGCCATCGTGAATCGGCGCTTCCGGAAGAACGGCGTTCTCGCATTCGTTTACGCTGGCGGTGCTTATAATGTCTCCCGTGAGCCCGTCAACAAATGTGACGGTGTAGGTGTTGACATCCTCATTAACAGTGTGTTTGAAGAGCCTTACGGGGGTGTAGGCACTGTCCGTGCGTTCGAAAATATCGAAACCTGCACTGAAGCCGGAAGCCGATACGCCGAACGAGAGGTAATTGTAACCGTTGGCACCTGCATCGTTATGGCTGAGTCCGCCGTTGTTGTCCCAATTCCAAACCACATCGGTTTCGGTGCGAAGGCCAAGCCATGCATAACCCTGTGAGTAAATTGTGGACAGCAGCCTGCCGCTTGCAATATGGGTGACTGTCTGCGCATCTTCTGCGGAGAAGCTCCATTCGAAATTCGCAAGTCCGTCGTTCACGATAACAGCATTGCCGTTAACGGAGGTGACTTGCACCTGCTGACCGTTCAGACCGACTTCGCCGCCGATATGCGCCTGACTGCTCATGATATAGGTGCTGCCGTTGTAATCTGCGGCAATGATGTAGGCCTCGCCGGGAACGATTGTATCCGTTTCGACATAGGTCTTGCCGACAGGGATATTCCTGCGGTATTTTGCGGTGAAGGTGATATTCTCCGAAACTTTATGACCGCTCACAACCTTGTCAAAGCCCCAGAACAGGTGATCGCTGTCGGGTGTGATTTCGGGAATGTCGGCATCGGTAAGCACGGTTCCCTTTTCAAGCACAAGCCTTGCGGGACCGTTTACCGTGCCGTATTCACCTGCATCGAACATTACGATTGCATAATTTTCATCATCCGATTCAACAACGGTGATTTGAACGGAATCGGAGATGTTGAAGCTGTTCGTTGCCGTAACGGTTGCGGTGCCGGGGGCATTTGCGGTGATAACGGCATGATTGTCATCGCTCTCAACGATGCTGACAATATCGGAATCGGAGCTTGTCCATGTAAGCGGGCAAATAATCTCGGTGTCCGTATAGGAAGTATCGAATGCATAGAGCTGATTGATTGTCAGGCTGTCGCCGACAACAAGGGCTGCATCCTCCCTGTCCAGCTCAACCATGTCCTCTTTGTTGTCCATGCTGACGTAAACATAGTTATAGTTGCCTGCATAGTCCATTGTTCTTGAAACGAAATCGGTTGCCGCATTGGAGAACCCGAGAGTCACGTTCGCTGTGCGTCCCGCAGGTTCATATCCGCCGTAGGTCACCTTATACTTGGCATATGCGCCGGTGTTAAGGTTGGCAAAGATTTCGGTGTAGTCAACGAAACGGTTTTCGTTTATCTGATTCTGAACATAGTACTTTGCACCGGAAACATAGAGCTTGACGGCGGTGACGGGAGCTTCCGTGTCGCATGTTACGGGGAATTCCCAACTGTCAATGCGCGTGTTGTCCTCAATGTCCGTAACAGCCTCGATGCGGACGATAACGGTTTGGTTGTTTGCAAGCGTTGTCCAGTCGAAATCAAGTTCATGCCCGGAATACATGCCCGCGCTTATGATATCGTCATAAATCGAGTTGTAGTAGGTTTTGGGAACATAGCCCATATCCTTGCGGTAGAGTTCCTCACCGGTTTCACGGTCGGTGATGATATAGCGATATTCCTTAACATTTCTGTAAAGGCCGGTGACAACTTCAAGGAAATCGCGAATGCCGTCGCCGTTGGGAGAGATTGCATTGCGCTCATCCCAATACATCATTTGCGAACCTATCTGAATGCCGTAAGGCGTTTGGCCGTTGCCCGAACGGGTATCGCCGAGGAGCCATGTCTCGTTGTTGAGCTCGTCATATGTATAGACGGTGTTGGCAATAAGCGTGGTGTTTGCGGGATAGTCCTCACTGGGCCAATCATAGAAGAAATTCTCTTCAATCGCAGGTGCGTCGCGCCAGTCGCCGTAGAATGCAAGGTAAGGAGCCGAAATGCTTTCCCCGCCGACTTCGTCAAGAGTGATGAAGCCTTCAACGTATATGCCGTTCTCAAAGTATTTTTCAATATACTTAATGTCCCTTGCGGAAAGGGTCACGGTAACGGTGACGGAGACGGAAGAACCGGCGGCAACGGTCACGGTTTCGGGAGCATCAATGTTTGATTCAAGCTCGTACTCAAACTGTTCCATGAGGTACTCATAGGTGTGGTCGGGGTTTACCCTGCCGCAAACGGCGCTTTCGGTCAATGCGCTGACGCTGAGGTTATAGACCTTTGTTTCGTCGGTGATGTTGACAACGTCGAAAGTCATTGTGTAGCATCCCGTGCGCGCTCTGTCGTCACCGAGTTCAAACTTGGACTTATCGGTGCCTGCAACATTGATATATGCGCCGACGGAGACAGCTTTTCCCGCATCAACAAGACCGGCGCCCTGCACGCGGGGCGAGAAGGGAAGGCCGCTGTCGGCATCGGTAATGGGCGATGCGCTGCTCATCATAAGCTTGTCAACCGCTGCCGCAAGTTCCCTGCCGCCGAGGTTGGTTGTTGATTTGAGATACTGACGAACAAGAACGCTGATGCCCGCAATTGCAGGGGAAGCCATGCTTGTGCCGCTGGAAATTGCGATTGAGCCGTTTTTGTATGCGGAAACAACGCTGCCTCCGATCGCCGTAATGTCGGGCTTGAGGGTAAGCTCATTGGTTGCACCCCAGCTGGAGAAGGGGGATATCTGATTCCCGTCGGGACGGGTCACCCAATAGGACTGCACATGAATGGTATCGGGTATGATACTGTTGGCAAGGTTGTTGCCGTAAAAATATGCCATGCCCACGGTCGGGATGGTGTATTCGTCATGGGTTGTGTCGGGAATTTTGAAATTGCCCGCAGCATTGGTGGCGGGATAGAGAATCAGGCCGACTGCCCCGTGGGACTGAGCGATCCTTCCCTGTTCGTTGATGGAAAGTTCCGTGCTGAGCTTTGCAAGAACAAGCTTGCCCGAAACGTCAACGCCTTCGTAATCCGTTTCCGCACCGGTATCAAGGCTTACATATTCCCAGTCTCCGCCGAGCTTTGCGCCGAATCTGTATGCATAGGGGGACTTGTCGGAGAACTGATAATTATATCTGTTTGCGCCGACGCTGAAGGTGAAGTAATCGAGTTTGCTTGCAAAGCCTGCCAAATAGGTGCTGTTGTCGGCACTTGCAACGCTTATCGGGGCGTCGAAAGTTGCGGGCATGCTGAGAACGCCGATGTCGGGGTTGCCGGCAAGGCCGAGGTCGTTGTTCCAGAGGCTCTTGTTGGTGCTGTTTGCATCGTTTCCTGCTGCAACCGCAACGTTTATGCCGGCGTCAAGGGCGGCATTGAACACGGCGGTGATTTCGGGATAACCTGTAACGGAGCCGCAGCTTGTGCCGAGGCTGAGGTTTGCAGCGTCAACGCCCAAAAGTATTGCGTCTTCAAGCGCGGCGGTAACATCCGTCATGCTTGCTCCGCCGTTTGTGTCGAAAACTTTCATAACAACAAGCTGCGCATCGGGAGCAACGCCGACGTTCTTGATGTTATATGTGTTTATCAGGTTGGCAGTCGTTGCGCCTGCAATAATGCCCGCAACGTGAGAACCGTGCCCCATTGTGTCGGTTGAATCCGCATCGCCGTCGGCGTAGTCGAACTGGAACGGAATCTTTGCGGCGGAATAAAGCTGCTCCGCAGTGACTCCGGGAACGATTTGAGAAACATGAAGGTTCGATTCCGCCAAAATTTCCGCAACCTTTTCGGATGTCATAGACGGGTTTTCGGGTTGGACGGAGAACATTGCATGAGTGAGGTCAATGCCGGTATCGATTACGGCAACGGTCATGCCTTCGCCGGTATAACCTGCAAGCCATGCGGCTTCGGTATTCATATCGCTGTTGGCATTCTGCATCTTGGGGTTGCAGCCGCCTTCGGCAAGAATGCCGATTGTTCCGTAATCATCGGAGGAGAGAACTTCGATGTCATCACTGCCGATGCTGAACGAAGGAGCAACAAAGGCATATTTAACGCCGGGCAGCTTGTTGACAGCCTTGAGCTCGCCGTATTTCATCTGTGCGCCGAATCCGTTGAGAAGGAGTGTGAAGTCATATTTCACCTTAAAGGATTTGCTGACACTGCCGATTTCGGATTCAAGCTTTGAATGCTGCAAATGAAGCTTTTCGGAAGCGTTCATTGCGGCCTTTGTCAGCCCGCCGAGTTCCAGTCCGTAAAGCTCGTAAACGCTTTTTCCGTCAAGCACGACCATAACATCAACAAGTTCGTCATCGTCATACATTGCGGAGGGGCGTTTTACCTGCGCAGCTTCGGCAACATCTTCGTTGAATTCGGCGAATGCCGCCGTGATGCTGTTGACCGTACTCTGTGACGAATATGTGCGGACGGTATAGGAATTGCCGTTTTCATCGTAAACGGTTTCAACCTTATCCGGTTCAAAATTCATCAGATCGGCAAAATTTACCTGTTCGCTTTGAGCACCGGTTTCCGCATTGATCCAAACGTCGGAATCGGCGGTAAAGGTAAACCCGTCGTCAAAGCTTGACTCGAAGGTTTCGCCCTTTTTAAGGTAGATCCATTGTTCATCATCAGAACTGTTTACAACAGTTCCGCCGGATTGTTCAGCAGCAAATGGTTTGCCGTTGGTTCGTGACGTTCCGGCAAGCGAAATCGCCGTCGGCACGATCAGCGTGAAAAGCATCATCGCGGCAATAAAGGCCGAGAGGAGCTTCTTCCGAGAGTTCAAAAGCATGTTCAATATGCCTCCTTAAATTGATGGTGACTATATTATACCAAGCATCCATATGACTGTCAATACATCCATAAAAAGAAAAATCAATACAAGCGTATGGCAAAAATCGGGATAAATGGCTTCGGTGATATTGACAAAGGTCGGGAAAGGGTGGTAAACTAACTTGAACGGTGCTGCAAAAACAGGCAGCATTACTGTAGAAAAGGATAATAATATGCTCATTAACAGAAAAATCAATCCCCTGCTGGAAGCCTTGCAGTATTACAATCGAAGGGTGAACGGAACCTCGGTATCAGACACAATGATTAGGTTGGAAAATGCATATCCGGAACGTGTTCATGAAATTCATTCAACCGTTGCACCGATTCTTGAGCTTGACAATCTGCTGTCCGCCGAGCTTGTTCCGGATATGGACAGGCTGAACTTCTTTTTTAAGCAGTTCGAAGGGGTGAACGGCGCGGACAGCATAGGAACGTCCGCCGCATCCATAATCTTTTTTGAAGAAGCTTATAAGAATTTTGATGCTGCCGATGAGCTGTTTGAACATATGAGCAAATTTTCCCGTGCGGAGATACGCTCAAAACTCCGCACCGCATTCGGCAACTACACAACCATACAGCCCAAAGCGGAGCTTTCGTTGGAGGAATTTTGGGATTTTACCGAGTCCTGCCCTTTCCCCGATGAAACGAAGTGGAGAATACTTGACACATACCGGCATTATTATGAATATGTGTCGGAACTTTCGCATATCCTCGGTCCCGCAATGGACATTATAATCAGCCATTCGGAAAGGTTCGGCGATGCGCTTGAAAACTTTGCGGAACCGAATGACGAAGGACTTGATATTTATGACTATGTGCGTTCAATAATCAGCGTTGATATAACAGCATATCAAAATGTGCTTGTGTATCCGACCGTTATGGGGTTCAATTCCATGCTGCTGCTGTTCCCCGATTATGATGACGGCTCGGAGCCGCTTATAATTTACCTTGGGATACTGATGAAGAACCTGCGGCAGGAGAGCGTATCGATAGATATGGGCAGCCTCATTCGTCAGATAAAGTCCCTCGGGGATCAATCACGGCTTGAGATGCTTTGCAGCATAAAGGATAAACCCACATACGGGCAGGAACTTTCAAACAAATTTTCCGTATCGTCAACGACTGTGTATCATCATATGAATAAGCTCATTGTTGCCGGCCTTGTGGACAGCACCCTTGACGGCAACAAGGTCTATTTCACGATGAACAGAGCCAATGTGGTTACATTCATAAGCCGACTGTGTGCTGTGCTTCTCGATTGCGATATAAAAGATGTTTCGATGAATCTTTGACGGGTATAGTTTGCAATGCCGCCGAAAATGACGAATTGCATCATCGAACACCGACTGAAGCGGCAAGCGAAAGTACAAGTGAACAGTGACTGAATCAAAATAAAAGAACTCCGAACGCGCAAGGCCGAAAACATGCATCGGCAAACGCATTCGGAGTTTTTTGAATATTACGTTTAAATATTCTTTAGCCGGAGTTTGTTCAATCAAAACTGCCCGAAAACATTTTTTTCGCTGCGCCCGGTGAATTTCCGCCGCAGCCTGCCGAATCCCGCAGCAAGCGGGGGGCGTTGCTCAATCGGGAATCAGCAGTGCCGTTCAATCCTGCATTTTGGGAACAACTATCGTGCCGTCGGCAAGCATGTAGATAACCTTCGCAAGGTCGCCGCTGCCCTGAAGAGTGACTTTATAGGCCTGCCTGTCGGACAGCAGTGCATGGGTCACGGACTGAATCGTATAACCGGGATATTCTTTTTCGACTGCGGAACGAATTTCCGGAACGTCCTCGGGTTTGACAACTTTGCCTTCCCGAAAATCTGCAATCTGCCCGCTGCCGTCCTGGGTGGGCTTTTCACTGTCGGGTGTATCGGTTCCGGCGGGTGAATCGGTTCCGGGTTCGGCCGTGTTCAGGCCGTCGGTCGTGCGGGCATCCGTTGCGGCGGGAGTTGTGTTCAGCTCCGTTGTGCCGGGCGCGGTTGCGGTTGCGGTTGCGGTGTTCTGCGGACGCGGCGTGGGCTTATCGCTGTTGCCGCCGCATGCGGTGCAGCAGAGAACTATGCAAAGCACTGAAAGGACTGCTGCAATAAGCTTTCGAAATTTTCGTGAATGATTCATTCTTTCCTCCGAAAATGCCGTTTTACGGCAAGATGAGCGGGCAGCAATTCGCTGCCTGCCGAATCATATTCTTGCCGAAAATGCGGAGCATTATTCCAAGCGGAAAGAAAATGCGGAAATGCATTGCGAAATATCCGATTCCGAATTTTAAAATACAAATTCAATTTTTGAATCGGAACGGCGAACAATTTGCTTTTGCGGTCAAAAGTTCGGGCAGGTTCCTGCCCTTTCGCAAAAACAAACGGAGCTGTCCGACGCTGCGCGTCAGTCGTTGCCGCGGGAAGGGATATACGGCGCAATGGAGCCCGCAACAGCATAAATGGGCATGGTTTGAAGCAGAACCTTGCCGGGTCCCGTAACAACGGTGTTGAAGAGGCCTTCTCCGCCGAAGAGCACGTTTTTGACTCCGCGGATGGATTGAATGTCCATTGTGCAGCTTGCACTCATTGCGGCAAGATAGCCTGTGTCTATAACGATGGACTGCCCGGGGCGGAGGTCGTATTCAACCGCATGGCCGTCAATTTCTATAAAAGCTTTGCCGAAACCGCTGAGTTTCTGCATTATGAAGCCCTCGCCGCCGAACAGCCCTGAGCCGAAACGCTTTTGAAAATGGACGGAGAGCTCCACCGTGCTTTCGCTTGCAAGGAAGCCGCTCTTTTGAACGATGAGCGGGTTGTTGGGTGTGATGTCAAAGCAGCGCACCGAGCCGGGGAAGCTTGATGCGAATGCGATGGTGCCCGTGCCGCCGACGGCCGTGTAGCGATTTTGGAACATAGCCTCGCCGGAAAACATCCTGCCGAAAACTTTGCCGATGCCCCCGTTGGAAGTGGTTTCCATTTTCATATTCGGGCTCATCCAGCACATGCTGCCGCGTTCGGTTATCATGCATTCGCCTGCGTTGAGCGTGCAGACGACGGCAGGGAAGGGTTCGCCGATAATGTTATAATTCATGGTAAAAGACCTTTCTGTTTGATTTAACGCTTTTATTTCCGGTGCTTCCGGCAGCATACCGCAAAAAGCGGAATCTGCTGTGATAAAAGCATAACATATATTCGAAAAGCTTGCAAGCACCGTTTCGGGGATGTATAATATTATTTGAGAAAATAAGGAAGAATCACCCGCGCGGCTCTGCTTTTCGGAATCTGCGAACCCTTGCGGGAAATGAAACACGGTGCCCGATGCGGCGGCACGGCCGAAAACGACGGTGAGCTTCCTGCTGAAAAGGAGAAAATAAATGAGCAATACAAAGGTTCGTTACCCCGCCGTGGAGCAGTTTATCGATAACAATAAGGATGCGCTTGTTCGCTCCGTTCAGGAAATCGTCCGTTTTCCGAGTGTTGAAGCCCCTGCGGCAGGCCCCGGTGCACCCTTCGGAGAGGCAGTTCGCGGCGCGCTTGAAAATGCATTGAATCTCGGTAAATCATTCGGCTTTGAAACCACGAATCTCGACGGCTACGCGGGCTGCATAGACTACGGCTGCGGAGAAGAGATGCTCGGCGTTGTTGCGCATGTTGACGTTGTTCCCGAGGGCGAAGGCTGGATTCATCCGCCCTATGCTGCGGAAATTGCGGACGGCAGGATTTACGGCCGAGGCACAATGGACGACAAAGGTCCCGCCGTGTGTGCGATTTATGCACTTGCCGCAATCAAGGCAGCCGGCATTCCCATGCGCCGCCGTGTCCGAATCATTCTCGGCACGAATGAAGAAACGGGCTGGGGCTGCATGGATCACTATCGCAAGGTTGCGGAGATTCCGACGCTGACGTTCTCACCCGATGCGGATTATCCCGTTGTTAATTCCGAAAAAGGCATTTATCATGCCACGATGCGCTGCAATGCAAAAACAAATATCCGCATTAACGGCGGCACGCGCGCAAACGTTGTCTGCGGCAAGGTGAAGGCGTTTGTCCCGGTTGAAATTACGGAGGTTGAAAAGCACGTCAGCGGCATTCTCGCAAAGGGCTTCGGCGTTGAGCTTGAAGCACTTGCAAACGGCACGGAAATCACCGTTATCGGCCTTGATGCACACGGTTCAATGCCCGAACTCGGCAAAAATGCAATGCAGGCAGCTTTTGCAATGCTTGCGGAACTCCCGCTCGCGGGCGAGGACAAACGCGTTATCGACATTCTTCACAACAGGTTCGGATTTGACATGCACGGCGAAAGCATCGGTCTGGATGTTTCCGACGCAAGCGGCAGGCTGAGCATGAATCCGGGCGTTATCGCTTGGGATGATGACGGATTCGAAATTTCAATCGATTTCCGCTACCCCATCTCCCTTGACGTGAACGAAGTCCGTTCAAAACTCAAAGCGGCACTTGCGGAGTTCAACCCCGTTTGCACGCATGAAAAGCAGCAGGACGGCCATTATATCCCTGCCGACAGTGAGCTTGTGAGCAAACTTTTGAAGGTTTATGCCGACAGGACGGGCGAATATAAGGAACCCCTTTCGATCGGCGGCGGAACTTATGCGCGCGCATTCCCCAATGCGGTTGCGTTCGGCAGCGAACAGCCCGGAATTTCGGGCCCCGTGCATATGCCCAATGAGTTCATCGGCATTGACGAGCTGATGTTCAACGCTCATATGATAGCGGATGCAATAATCGCGCTTGCCTGCGAGGAATAAAATAATCGGCGCTTTCGGAATTTGCGGAATAAATCGTAAACAAACCCGCAAATTCAAACAGCACACGCGGTGTTCGATATAAATGCGGACACCGCGCCCCAGTTAACAAAACAGAAGAAAATAAGGAGAAAAAAATGAATTCAGAATGGTCATTGGATGAACTCTATAAAGGCTTTGACGACCCGAAGTTTGCTGCGGATCTTGCAAAATACGATGAAATGATTGCAAAAACAAACGAGTTTGCAGCCAAAATTTCCGACATGCAGCCGCTCGACGCTCTGAAGACCTATATTGCCGGCAGCGAAAGCTCAATGCAGCTTTTAACGGACATGTATTCATATGCCATGCTGCGTTCCTCCGTGAACACAAAGGACACCGAGGCGGCAAGCATCAGCGGCAGACTCATGGCCAAGATGAGTGCAACGACAAAGGCGGAAACGATAATCAAAAAGTTCATTTCCGAAATTTCGAACCTTGATGAGCTTATCGAGTCCGATCCCGTGCTGAAGGAATACGAATTCCTGCTTAAAAACATCCGTGCGGATCAAAAACATACCATGAGCGATGAATGCGAAGAAGTTGCCGCGCTTTACAACATCAGCGGGGCAAGCGCATGGAGCGATCTGCACAGCTATCTGACGTCATCCGTAACCGCAGATTTCCGCGGCGAAAAACTGACCCTTTCTTCCGTGCGCAACCTTGCGTATTCAGCTGACCCGGCGGTTCGAAAGGAAGCATACGAGGCGGAACTTGCCTGCTATGAAAAAATTCGGGATTCTGTGGCATTTTCGCTCAACAGCATCAAACTTGAAGTTATCAACAACGCACGTCTGCGCGGGTTCGAGTCGCCTTTGGCACAAACTCTGTACAATTCCCGCATGACGCGCAAAACCCTTGATGCGCTCATGGCGGCAATGGACGAACATTTGGATATTTTCCGCCGCTACCTGAGGCTCAAGGGCGAAGTCCTGGGTCATAAAAACGGGATTCCGTGGTACGATATGTTTGCGCCCATGGGTACAAACACCAAGAAATATACCGTTGAGGAGGCGAAGGCATATCTGCTGAAAATCTTCCGCAACTTTGATAATGACCTTGCAAATATGGTTGAGCGTGCGTTTGATGAGGCATGGATCGATTTCTATCCCCGCGAGGGAAAGGTCGGCGGTGCATTCTGCGCAAATCTGGACGGACACAACCAGAGCCGTGTGCTGACGAATTTTGACGGCTCGTTCTCCGACATCGTAACGCTGGCACATGAGCTCGGTCATGCGTTCCATAATCTCAACATCGCCGGGCACCGTCCGCTGAACAACGATTATTCAATGCCCGTCGCGGAAACGGCATCCACGTTCAACGAGAACGTTATCATGAACGCCGCCATTGAAGCAGCGGAAACCGATGAGGAGAAACTCTTCCTTATCGAAAGCCAGCTTCAGGATGCCGCTCAGATAATGTGTGATATTTACTCACGCTATCTGTTCGAAACGTCCGTTTTCGAAAACCGTGAAAATGATTTCATGCCCGCGGACAGGCTTTGCGAACTGATGCTTGATGCTCAGCGCAGGGCATACGGCAACGGACTTGACCCCGAAACGCTGCATCCGTACATGTGGCTCTGCAAGGGGCATTATTACAGTACCCTCTCGTTCTATAATTTCCCGTATGCTTTCGGCGGCCTGTTTGCAAGGGGACTTTATGAAAAGTACATGCAAGAGGGTGCGGCATTTGTTCCCGTTTACCGCAAGCTGCTCTGTGCAACCCCGGTATGCACCGTTGAGGATACCGCAAAAGTTGCCGGAATTGACCTTACGGATAAGAAGTTCTGGGAAAACAGCATGCTTTCCTACAGGCACAATGTTGACGAATTCGAACGGCTTTCCAAAAAACTGAATAAATAAGCACGGATTATCTATCGGCTTACAGGCTTATTGACGAACGGCAGAATGAACCGCATGATTGCGGAACGTCCTGCCGTTTTTTGTTTTCTGCACGGACAAAAGGAATATATTGTGCTGTCGGAATCGCTTCTAAACGAACAGAAGCAGCTTGTCGCCGTCCTTAAAAGGTTCTGCGGAGTCCGGATTCAGTTCGCGTACACGCTGCGACGGAACACCGAAACGTTTTCCGATGTCAAAAGCATCCTCACCCGCACATGCATTGCAAAGAATAATTCCGGTGCTTTTTCCGTCGGCGTCGTTGGAATTATCGGTTTCCGCAACGCCTGCAACGGCTGAAACAGCGGATTCGCTGAAATATTCCGCCGAAACATCGAGATTGTAGGAAACCTGTGCCGTGCGTCCGCTGCCGCCGGATATGCTTGACGAGGCATTCAGTCGGAGCTGAGCAAAGTTTGCTTCCGAGGGTGCGGCCATGCGAAGCACGAAGGGAACATCGTCGCTGAAACTGTAGATCCTGTTGCTGCTGCTGCGATAGATGATGCGTGTGAACAGCAGTCCCTCAACGGTCATTGTTGAGTCTTCAATTGAAACATTTGTTGCAATCGGGCGCGCCGCCGCATTCAATGCGGCAAAAATATCGGCCATTCCGTCCGGAACGGACAGATTTTCGCGCAGCGAATGCTGCGCAAACGAGCCGCCGCAGGCATTTGCAACGGTCATTTTTTCGTACATGCAGCTGAAATTCAGTGACGGCGAATAAGCGTCCGTCGGAATGTCAATAACGGAGCGGCGAATGCCGAAAATGCGGAAGTCAATATCCGCATCGAATGCCAGAAGGGAAAATTCCGTGCCCAGTGCGCGCAGGCTGACGTTTTTAAGTTCCGCAACGGTATAAATTTCATCCGCGCCGACTGCGGCCGAAAGGCTTTCGCGGAACGGAACGCCGCGAACGAGCTGCATCAATTCGCCGTCGGAAGTTTTCAGCAGCGCATTCAGTGTTATTATGCCGCTGACGGATGTGCCGCCGTTTTCAATGGCCGTGTCGCGCACGGAGATTTGCGCCGAGAAGGAAAGCACGCTGTCCGCACCTTCGCTGCTCAACTCTTCCGAAAAACGTATTGTTTCGCTTCCGATTTCAACACGACGCGCTGTTTTGCACTGCATTGATTTGATTTCCATATCGGCCACTCCCGAAACTCCGGATAAAACGCGAACGGGTGCCGCCGATGCAACGATGAAGTCAATATTCACATTTGCGCTGAAAGCTGCTGCGCCGTCCGCCTCAAGCCGCATATCCAGCACAGCCACGGCGGGGAGTGCATTTGAAAGCATTCCGGCGGCAAAATCCGCATTTTCCGTGCAGTGGGAAAACGGTATTTCGCCGACAAAGGAAAATGTGTCGCCTGTTTCGTCCGCCGCGGCAATTGTGATGCAGAGTCGACCTTCAAAATTCAGCTTCCCGGTTTCTGTTTTGCAGTTTGAAATTTCAACTTCGGCGGAACAGTCAAGCAATTCCGCTGCGCGGCATCCGCCGGGCGGCGGGATGCTGCCGGCAACTTCAACCTGTTCCGTGCTCCTGTGAATCAGTCGGAGCACGCTGAGATCATTCCATAACAATTCCATGTCGTTCACCTTTCATGTGTTTTGTTGCTGCTTTTATAAAAGAATACTCGCTGTTTTCCGCAGATATGACGTGCTTGGGAAAGAAAGTCGAAACAAGAGTACAACCTGCTTTGCGCACGGACGGGAAAAACACTCGTTCGACACAATGTTAATTTTTTATGGAATGAATGCGAACACGGAAAGTATTTACATATGTCCGCAAGAAATACTTGCAGGTTATCCATGCAAAAAAACGGGAAGTTATCCACATTATCCACAAGGTTATCCGCTTTTGGGGCTGAACAGGCGTTTTTTTATGTTGATAACAGGCGTGATTCAATTTGAAATATGAACAAATTATATTGTGAAACGCACTTGACATTTGTCAAGAGGTGCATATGCTGTAAATTAATTTCAACATATACAGACATGAATACAACATATATGAAACGGCGGGAAAATCGGAGCAGCAAAATTGCGGCGAACCGCAGTCGGAGGTTAACACGGTCGCCGCAAGGAGTGGGGGGTAAACAGGTTAATTAACATCGGAAAAGCCTGCCCTGTCGGGCGCGATTCCCTGCGCCGCTGTTTCAGCGGGTTTTGTTTATTTTTGCACCGTGAGTCATTCGGCGGCGGCGTGAGCAAGCACCGTATCGCGTCCGTCCTCGATTATCAGCTTGTCCGCAACAAGTGCGACAAATTCTCCGTTGGTGGGCTTATCGTTTTTGCCGTAGACGTTAAATCCGAAAAGTTTGTTGATGTTTTCGATCTTGCCGCGTGTCCAGCTTACCTCAATTGCGTGACGTATTGCGCGTTCGACTTTGCTTGGGGTCGTGTTGAACCGCTTTGCAATGCCCGGGTAAAGCTCCTTTGTGATTTTGCTGATAAGCTCGGGTTTATAATAGACCATGCGAATTGCTTCGCGGAGAAAATGGTATCCCTTAATATGGGCGGGAATGCCGACGGAGAGGAAGACGGAGGTGATTTTTTCATCAAGGCTTTTGACTGCGGAAGGCGGTGCAAAACCGATGTCGCGTTCGTTGACACAGGTTTCAAGCAAATCGCGCATCCGACGATACAGAAATTCGGGTTCCACCGGCTTAAGCATGACATAGCCGGCACCTTTTGCGAATGAACGCTGAAGCAGGTTGTCATTCCGCATGTACGAAACAACGATGATTACCGATGGTCGGTGCGCCGACTCGATACGGAGCTGCTCCAAAAGATCCAGCCCGTCCAGTTTCGGCATTACCAATTCCGTGATAAGAACGTCAAAATGTTCTTCACGCATCTTTTCAAGGGCGGCCAGCCCGTCCGACGCTTCTTCAACGCGGATAATTTCTTTATCCGTTCGGAAGAATTCTGCGGTTGTGTGACGGAACTGAGCGTTCCCGTCCGCGATGATAACCCTGTATTCTGACATTGTCATGTCCTCCTCGGTGTTTTTTGTTATGGTTGAATTATAGCGCAGAAAAACGCACATTTCCACCAAAAAGTTTGTATTCTTTTGCGTTAGAAAAGAATATGACTTGTGCAATTTTGTTCCTGTTCCGCTAAAGAACTTGCATTTGCGCACTTTTTTTAATTGTTTCAACCGTTTTGAAATCCAAAATGTATAAAAAAACGACTCTGCGCTGCAAAAAAAGCCGAGTATATATGGGGTTTTTGTGTCGATTCAATATAAAGCAATGCGAAATCAAAAAGGGAAGAGCGCAGCGGGGAGGTCGGGACAGTCGAAAAAGCGGATTTGAAATTAATATAAAAATCGCTCGCATTGTTCCAAACGGTGCGGTAAATGAGCTGTGTCGTATTTGGTCAAACAAAAAATTCACAGACTTGGCAAAGCTTATGCCTGGAGTGCAGCAAAAATAAACATTCAAACAGCAAAAATATTAAGCAATATAAAAATAATTTTACAAATTCTTTACATTTACCCCGTTGACTCGGCGCAAATGCGGTTGTAACATGTTATTTGTCCCATTTTGCGCAAAAGCGCGGGGCAGGATATAAAGACGCAAATATTGCCGCCGATGCCGCGGGGAAACGGCACGGCGTGCTGATTCGGAGGAATGTATGACATTTTTCGACGTGCTGTCTTTGGTTGGCGGCATTGCTCTGTTCCTTTACGGAATGGACGTTTTGGGCAAATCCCTTGAAAAAGCAGCGGGAAGCCAGCTCAAAAGCATACTGTCAAAGCTTACCAACAGCACAATGAAAGGACTGCTGCTCGGCGTTGCCGTCACGGCGGTTATCCAATCGTCTGCGGCAACAACGGTAATGGTTGTCGGCTTTGTAAACTCGGGACTTATGCAGCTCGGGCAGGCTGTCGGCGTTATTATGGGTGCAAACATCGGAACGACCGTCACGGCATGGATTCTCAGCCTTAACGGCATAAGCGGCAGCAGCTTTTTTATTCAGCTTTTGAACCCGATGAGCTTCACGCCGATTCTTGCCATCATAGGCGTTGCACTTCAAATGTTTTCAAAGCGCGAACGCAGACGCAACATCGGTTCGGTCATGATTGGCTTTGCCGTGCTGATGTTCGGCATGAATATAATGAGCGAAAGCGTTGAACCGCTCAAAAATGTGCCCGAATTCACAAACCTATTCGTAATTTTCGGAAAAAATCCGCTTCTTTCGATACTTGTCGGCTGCATTTTGACGGCAATAATTCAAAGCTCTTCCGCCTCGGTAGGCATTTTGCAGGCTCTTTCGGCAACCGGTGCGGTCACATTCGGCAGTGCGATACCGATAATCATGGGTCAGCATATCGGCACATGCATAACCGCAATGATTGCCGCGATCGGAACAACCAAAAACGCAAGAAGAGCATCATTTATTCATCTGTACTTTAATGTAATCGGAACAATTATCTGCACGATTGTTTTCTACACGCTGAACGCATTCCTGAAGTTCGATTTTATGGATAAAACAATCGACACGTTTCAGATTGCGATTGTGCACACGCTGTTCAGCGTGATTTACACGCTGATTCTGCTGCCGTTCGGAAAACAGCTTGAAAGGCTTGCGGTGCTGTCCATTCCCGATTCAAAGGATGATCCGCAGCCGGTCATGCTTGACGAAAGGCTGCTTGCAACACCCGCAATTGCGGTTGAACAAACGCGTGTACTTGCGGCGGATATGGCGAAGCTTGTGCGGAAAAGCGTTCAGGCTGCAATTGCGCTGCTCGGGAACTACAGCGAAAAGGGCTATAATGAGGTTGCAAAGCTTGAAAAAGAGGCCGATAATTACGAAGATGAAATCGGCACATACCTTGTAAAAGTTTCTATGCAGGAGCTTTCGGATGCGGACAGCCGCGATGTTACAAAAATTCTGCATTCAATAACGGATTTTGAACGCATAAGCGACCATGCGCTGAACATTGCTCAGAGTGCACGCGAAATGGCGGAAAAGAAATTGAATTTTTCGCCCGCGGCGCAGGCGGAGCTTAAGGTTATGACGGGTGCAATCGAAGAGATTGTGGGCATAGCGACGGATGGTTTCGTTTCCGATTCCGTGGATGCCGCAAGGCATGTTGAACCGCTTGAAGAGGTTGTTGACGAGCTCAACACAAACATTCGCGCCGCGCATATCAAGCGGCTTAAGGACGGCGAATGCACCATTGAGCTGGGATTTGTTTTGAATGATATTCTTGCAAATTTCGAGCGCATAAGCGATCACTGTTCGAATATTGCTGTTTGCAAACTGGAGCTTGTTGAGGGCATGATGGATGCACATGCGTATCTGCATAATCTCAAAAACACAAACAATGAAGAGTTTGTGAAAAGCTATAACGAATACAGAGAAAAATATGCTTTGAAAAATACGCCTTGAAGGAAACGGGAAACGAATTCCGGGAATTAGCATTCGACAGCACCGCCCGCAGTGAAAACTCTGCGGGCGTGTTTGCGTTTACAGGGAAGCTTGCTTCGGACGCCTTGCAAAACTGCTGTTAAAAGGCTATAATTTAACGTGAATCAGTGTTTCCGCAAGGTCGGACGAAAAGAGGAATGAATGATATATATCGTTGAAGATGATGAGAATATAGGGCAAATGGAATGCTATGCCTTGAAAAACAGCGGTTTCGGTACGGAGCTTTTTGAAGATTCCGAAAACTTTTTTTCGGCTGTTGCAAGGCGGCTTCCCGCGCTTGTGATATTGGATCTCATGCTGCCGGGCGAGGATGGATTGACAATTTTGCGCCGATTGCGGGATTCCGCCGAAACAAGAAAAATTCCGGTAATAATTGTGAGTGCCAAGTCGAGCGAAGCGGATGCGGTCCGCGGCCTGGACAGCGGAGCCGATGATTACATCACAAAACCTTTCGGCGTTTCGGAATTGATTTCAAGGGTCAAAGCCGTTTTGCGCAGAACAGACGGAACGGCTCCGAATAATTACAGTGTCGGCGGAATTTCGCTGGATGACGGGCGAAGGCTTGTGTGCGCCGAGGGACGGCAATGCGCATTGACCTATACCGAATATGAGCTGCTTAAAGCTCTGATTTCCAACTGCGGAATGGTGCTGAGCCGCGAAAAGCTGATGGTTCTTGTTTGGGGAACCGATTTTGCGGGTGAAAGCCGAACAGTGGATGTTCACGTCAAAACGCTTCGGCAAAAACTCGGTTCATGCGGGGATCTGATAAAAACGGTTCGAAACGTCGGGTATAAAATAGAAATGCAATGACAAAGAAAATCTACAATCAGTGCATACTGTTTATTCTTATTGTGCTTTTGTCGGCGTTTGCGGTCGGAAGCATTTTCGGCGCTGCATCCGCATTATCGGAGCGGGAATCGGGCGCGGAAACGCTTGCATGTTCCGCAAAGGAAATCTATGATTCAACCGAAGAAATGCATCTGTTAAGGGCATTTGCTCAAAAGGGCTGCATTGCA
>ERZ808278.585-NODE-585-length-22309-cov-3.766739_pt1 | contig 22309 bp, 18 predicted proteins | sample MGYA00521239_ERZ808278 | MGnify/ENA primary metagenome ERZ808278 (study PRJEB31516, sample SAMN03275600) | gut metagenome | biome: mammalia-associated habitat; material: feces | host: Papio cynocephalus | place: Kenya | collected 2012-07-17 ... | reverse complement strand
TCGTCGAGAAGGAATACCTTCGGTTCACGAACGATTGCTCTTCCGAGCGCGACTCTTTGTCTCTGACCGCCGGAAAGAGCCTTCGGCTTTCTTTGAAGGTAACTTTCAAGGCCGAGAATTCTCGCTGCGCCTCTAACCTTTTCATCGATTTCTTCCTTCGGTTTTTTACGAAGTTTAAGGCCGAACGCCATATTGTCGTAAACGGTCATATGCGGATAAAGAGCGTAGTTCTGGAAAACCATCGCTATATCTCTGTCCTTGGGCTGAACGTTGTTCATAAGCTTTCCGTCGATGTAAAGCTCGCCGTCCGAAATCTCTTCAAGACCAGCTATCATACGGAGCGTGGTAGACTTTCCGCAGCCGGAAGGTCCTACGAAGACGATGAATTCCTTATCTTCGATGTCCAAGCTGAAATCCGTTACGGCAACTACGCCCGAGGGATAAACTTTGTAAATGTCTTTCAGATTAAGACTTGCCATTTTTTCCTCCTGAATTTTCGGTTTTACCGATTTTCATATCATCATATATATTATATCTTATTTCTGGCTTTCGGGCAATAGCATTTATTACAAAATTTTATACCCTCTTTTATCAATTTTGTACATTCCGCGCCAAATCCGTTGTCTTTTTATGCAATAATTGGTATAATAAATTCACAATATACGAATTTTCGGAGTTTTCATGGATATAAACAAACTTACGCCGGTCGGCGCGATAAACAAAAAACACCTTCTTTCTCTTTCCGGTTATACCGAAGAGGATATTTACGAAATTTTATTGAAAGCAAGAGATCTTGCGCAGAAAAAAGCCGTCGGAGAAAAAACGCCCGCGCTCAAAAACAGATACGCGCTCCTTATAACCAAGCGTTCCTTTTCCCGTTCGAGAATTGCGTTCGAGGTGGCGGTTTCGATGCTGCAAGGCTCGGCAATCGTTTCCACTCTCCACGGAAGCGAGCTCGAGACGATGATTAACGACAAGCTTTCCTTAGAAACCCTTGCGAGATACGGTATGGACGCGATCGTGGTTCAAACTTCAGAGCTCGGGGACGCGGAGCTTATCGAAAAATCGGTCAACATTCCGATAATCAACGCAAACCCCAAAAGCGGACCCTGCGAAGCTCTCGCCGCTTTGTACACGATATGGCAGAAAAAAGGCAGACTTTCGGGGCTTAAAATATCATTCGTCGGCGACAGCTCGGCTTTTGCCGATTCCGTTGTTTACGGATTCGTGAACTGCGGCTTCGACGTTACTTTCGTCTGCCCCGAGGAGCTCGCCCCCTCGCCCGAGATCGACGGCTACTGCCGTCAGTTCGGAGACGTTAAGGTGAAAACAAACGTTATCGAAGGAATCAAGGGCGCGGACGTAATTTTCGTTTCGGACGACGGACTTTCCTCCGATTACGACATAGATCTCGATATGCTCGAGACCCACGCGCCGAACGCACTCGTTTTGCACACTCTTCCCGTTGCTCCCGACGGAAATCTCAAAGACGACGTTCTTTCTTCTCCTCGTTTCGTAGGGGTCGAGGAAGCCGAAAATCTTCCGCTTATAGAAATGGCGGTACTTTCTCTGCTCGTCGGCAGAAACTGATTTTTTAACAATATATAATTATTACGCCGCCGACGGGTTTTCCGAAAAAAACCGTCGGCGGCGCTTGTTTTAATCTGTAAGTTCTATAAAAAGTATATCGGAAACTTTCAATTTAAGCCCGTCCTCGAACTCGATCGTTCCGAACGCGCGGTCGATTTTCTTTGCTCTCCCGATAATTTCTTTCTCCGCCCCGCCCGATTTTCTCTCGTCGGGAACGAAATATTTGACCCTTATTTTCGGTCTTTCCGAAATATTTTCCTCTATTTGTCTGAAAACGAGATCGACTTCCTCGAGATAATCGTCCGAATACTCCTCTTTGTACACCGTCCTTCTGTTGCTCTCCTTTATCTCCTCCCCGAATTTAGTCAGGGCGGCGAAGGGTGCAAACTGCGCCGCGCGGTCGTTAAGCGGCATTTTCGGTCGCGGGGAATAGGGGCGGGAAAGACCTATGATATCGTCGTATTTTCCGCTCACGCCTTGTGCCCTCCTATCTGCTTGTTGCGCTGTTTGCCCGTCGCGCCGTCGGAAAAATTCATTCCCTTAAGCACGGCGTTGCTGCCGTATTTTTTGCGTATTTCGAGAACGGCTTCCTGGCGTTTTCTCTCCTTTTCGTTCAGCTCGCTTTCCTTTTCGTCTTTTTCTTTGTCGTCAAAAAACGTGAGCTGCTCGGCTTCCGTCATTTTCTTCGCTTCTCCTTCGTCCACGACCTTCGCCGCGCAAAGATTGAGCCTTCTCACCGACAGATTTTTATCGGCAATTCTAGTAAAAAGCTTATCGAACTCCTCAACGAGCTTTTTGGCGGAAGAAGTGAAGCTCCCGAGATTCTGCGAGCCCGCAGCCTCTTTCGGCACCTTCCTGCCGTAGCGGTCGGTTTTGATTTCGCCTTTGTAATTCACGCTTCCGTCGGTCAGATTTTCGACGTCGTATCCCACCATAAGCGTGATTTTATCGGTAACGAGCCCTTTCGCGAAGAGATCCATAGCCAGAAAGTCCGCCATTTCCTTGACGATGAGCCTTGCCTTTTCAAAAGGATAGGGTTCCTGCAAAACCTGCCCCGACGACACGCTGTTTTCCGTGGGCTTATAACCTTTTATATCCTTCACGGTGCAAGGCTCCACGCCCCATGCGTGATCGATCAGAAGCTCGGCGTTTATGCCGAAAAGTTTATATAAAAGCTCTTCGTTATAATAATCGGAAGCTTTCCCGAGCGAGCACCTCGCAATGTCACCCATCGTGTGCAGCCCCTGCTCGGCAAGCCTTTTCGCATACCCCGGACCCACTCTCCAGAAATCGGTTATCGGCTTATGCTCCCAAAGTTTTCTTTTATAACTCTCCTCGTTAAGCTCGGCGATCCTCACTCCGTTTTCGTCGGCTTTGATCTTTTTCGCCTCTACGTCCATAGCTATCTTGCACAAATACAGGTTCGTGCCTATTCCAGCCGTAGCCGTAATTCCCGTCTCCGCAAGAATGTGCTTGATCATTTTCATAACGAGCTCGCGCGCGGTCGCGTTATATATTTTAAGATAATCGGTGAGGTCGATGAAAACTTCGTCTATCGAATAGACGATTATATCGTCCTCGGAAACGTATTGCTTGTATATTTCGTAAATTTTGCGGCTCGTGGCAACGTACTTCGCCATTCTCGGCGGAGCCACGATGTAGCTCACTTCTTTGTTCGGGTCTGTTTTAAGAACCTCGTCAACGTAAGATTTACCGTTAAACCGCCCGTTTTCGGCATTTTTTCTCCTCTCTCGGTTCACTTCTCTTATGCGCTGCACGACCTCGAAAAGCCTTGCCCTGCCCGAAATGCCGTAAGCTTTGAGCGTGGGCGAAACGGCAAGACAGATAGTCTTTTCCGTTCTCGAAGAATCGGCAACGACGAGATTTACGCCGAGCGGATCGAGGTTTCTCTCCACGCACTCGACAGAGGCAAAAAAAGATTTCAAGTCTATGGCCGCGTATATTCTGTTTTTGCTATCGCTCATCTTCCTGCCTCCTTTTTTAGTTTGTTTTCTTTTCGTCTTTTTATTATCTGTTTTTAAGCGCATTAAACGCCAAAAACTAGCCTATAAGTCGATTAACAGCATATTTTTTACCCGATTAAAAAATTGCTTTCTCTATAACTCCCCCACCGAGACACTTCTCGTCGTCGTAAAAAACACAGAACTGCCCTTCGGTTATCGCGCGCTGTTTCTCGTCGAAATCGACGTAAATTCTGTCATTTTCCATGCGTACCGTAACGCCCTGTTCTTCCTGACGGTAGCGGAATTTAGCCTTACACTTAAATTCCTTTTTATCGGGCGCAGAGGGTATCCAGTTGCATTTATCGAGGTACAAGCCCTTGGAATAAAGCCTGTCCTCCGCGCCGTGTGCGACGTAAAGAATATTGTTTTTTAAGTCTTTTTCCACGACGAACCATCTGCCCGCGTCGCCCGCCTGCCCGCCTATGTCGAGACCTCTGCGCTGACCTATCGTGTAGTACATAAGTCCGCAATGCTCGCCGAGAACTCTGCCGTCGTACGTTCTTATCTCGCCTTTTTTCGCGGGGATATAATTCATAAGAAACTTTCTGAAATTACGCTCGCCGATAAAGCAGATACCCGTACTATCCTTCTTTTCGGCGGTCGCGAGCCCGTTTTCTTCGGCGATCCGCCTCACTTCGGGCTTAGGTAAATCCTGAAGCGGGAACAGAACGTCCTCGAGCTGGCTCTGCGAAAGCTGATTCAAAAAGTAAGTCTGATCCTTGTTCTGATCCTTGGCTTTAAGGAGATAATGCACGCCGTTTTCGTGGCGGATTCCGCAATAATGCCCCGTCGCGATATAGTCCGCCCCGAGCTGACGAGCGTACTCTTTGAACGGTCCGAATTTTATTTCACGATTGCACAAAACGTCGGGGTTGGGCGTTCTTCCGCGCTTATATTCCTCGAGGAAATAGGAGAAAACCCTGTCCATATATTCCTTTGCAAAATTCACGCCGTAATACGGGATATCGAGCTTGGCGCAGACCCTGCGAACGTCGGCATAATCGTCGTCCGCAGTGCAGCAGCCGTCCACGTCGTCGCCCTCCCAGTTTTTCATAAAAAGACCGATGACGTTATAACCCTGCTCTTTCAATAAAAGCGCGGCGACCGAGCTGTCCACTCCTCCGCTCATTCCCACGACAACCGTTTTCCCGGACATAAAAACCTCCCGCTAAAAAAGTTCTGTTTATTTTGTTTTGCGGGCGGCGGCAGAAAAGCCGCCGCCCGCTTTTATCAAGACTTTTTTCGACTATATTGTATATTAACGGAAAAATAAAGTCAATTATTTTTGAAACGAGAGCGAATAGTGCTTGCCAAATCGAAAGAAAAACTATATAATTTTAATTAGCCTTTAACCGCCGACTTTTTATCGGCTTATAAAACTTAATAAGCCGAGAGAAAAGCCGCCCGAATATAGGCAAAACCACCCATACGTGCCTGTAGCGCAATTGGATAGAGTTTCAGATTCCGATTCTGACGGTTGCAGGTTCGATCCCTGTCAGGCACACCATTTTGAGACGATTGCAGGTTTGCAATCGTCTTTTTTCGTTTGTGCCTGACAGGAGGATGAAATAACGTAGCGCTCCGTCGGGTTTTCCCGACTCCGCTCACTCCGCTTCGCGGAGACAAATCCCTGTCAGGCACACCAAGAAAAAGCGTCCTTGTCGGACGCTTTTTCAACTAAATCCGTCTTAACAGACGGAGTAATTTCGCCTTCGGCGAGCATATTCCATTCGTCTCTTTTGTTTTGAATAGAAAAAAACCGCACTCTGCTTGAGTACAGTTTTTATATTAAACATTGATTATCCTTGATTTATCCAATTTAACACATTACTAACGGCTTCAAAATAAAGCACAAATGAGTGTTTGTTGACATCATGGTTTCTGTTTTTTAATTTAAGGTATTCTTTTCTTATCCAATTCCATCCGTTTTGATATCCCAATATTTCTGACAGTTTTTCTTCTATTCCTTTGCTCAATACTCTTGGTTCAAAGCTATAATTGCCTTGGCTCTTGTTATTCCGCAAGTAATAATAACCATTTTCCACTCTATCTTCATCGTAATAAATAATTGCAAAGTCGCAACTGTGTTCTATTTTTTTGTTTTTCTTATCTACAACTTTTATTGTTATTGCCGATGTAGAATCTTGTGGATTAGAATACTTTGTTCCTTTTAATGCCTTCTTGAAAGATTCAATAAACTGTTTTTTGACAACATCCGCCAAATAATGATAGCCTTCTTCGGGTGCTGGCAAAATGAGATTGTAATCAAAATCATATCCACCATTACCATTTGCCACTCTTGTGATTAGGTGTCGTTTACCACTTCCTATTAAACGAAATTGAAAAGAGGTATTATATTGGGTTCTCATTTCCTTTTGAACACGATTGATGATTCTTTCAAGTTCTTCTCTTACTGGCTGGTATTCAGCCTTGGTAACATACTCAAACATAAAAAACTCCTTCGCCCATGCCTCCCATTTGGCATCTATCGCGCCAAATCGGATTATTATATTCAATCTGCCATCATTTGTCAAGGTTTTATGCTGCTTTTTAATAAAAAATTGCAAATTTACTTAATTTGTACGGCTTTTATAAATCCATCGCTTTTTCGTCTAATAAAAACTGCTCTACGCCTATATATAAAACTCCGTTATCGTCGCGCCACGGAACAATACCTTCTCTCACAACCACGATTTTTTTAAACGAATCGGCAATTTTTGAAAAGACTTTTGTTTCCTGTTCCCGTTTCTCTTCGTCGGGAATAGCAAACGCCGATTGTATATAGTATCTGCTATCGCCCTTATTGGCGACAAAATCGACTTCACGCTGTATTCTCTGTGATTTTCCGTCTTTTGTTCTCGTTGAATACTCTACCACTCCCACATCCACGCCGAATCCGCGCAAACAAAGTTCGTTGTAAATTACGTTTTCCATAATATGAGTCTCTTCCTGCTGACGGAAATTCAACCTTGCGTTCCTTAACCCGACGTCAACAAAGTAGTATTTTAAAGGCGATTCGATATAACTCTTCCCTTTGATATCATACCTTTGCGCTTTTCTTATCATAAAAGCGGATTCAAAACAGTCAAGATACCTACTTATCGTTTTTGGACTTACAGAGACGTGCTTTACCGTTTCAAATGTATTTGAAAGCTTGGTAGGATTTGTAAGCGAGCCTATCGCCGACGAAATCATATCGAGCAAATCTTCTAAAATCGACTTATCGTTGATCAGTTTCCTTCTTTCCAGAACGTCTGCTATATACACTTTTTCAAACAAACTTTGCAGATATTCCTTTTTATCCTCGTGCGACTGCAACGTCATAACAAACGGCATACCCCCGTAAGTAACGTATTCGCTCCAGGCTTTGTGTTTATCTCCCCGATACGCATTATAAAACTCCGAATAAGACAAAGGATTCACCCGTATCTCATCGCTTCTGCCGCGAAATTCCGTTAATATATCAGAAGATAACATTTTAGAATTGCTGCCCGTTACGTATATGTCTACGTTGCTTTTTTTCATAAGTCCGAGTAAAACATCAACAAAAGTTATTTTCTCTTCATCGTCATCCAAATAAGGATTTTTTATCGGCTTTACCTTTTGAATCTCGTCCAGACAAACATAATACTGCCCCTCGTCTACTATTTTACCTTGAATATATTCATCCAAAAATAAAGGATTTCTGTATTTAATGTTTTTTGTTTCGTCTAACGCCAGACATATAATATGGTCGTCCTTTACCCCTTCGGAAAGCAGGTACTTGTAAAAAATCTCAAACAATAAATAGGACTTTCCGCATCTTCTTATCCCTGTAATAACTTTAATAAGTCCGTTACGCTCTTTTCTGATAAGTTTTTCCAGATATTTTTTTCTATCAATCATACTTCCTCACTCCCGATTTATTAAAACACGCCCTAAAAATGCATCTAGATGCACTTTTAAGTCGTATTTATTATACATTGTTCGCCCGTTGTTGTCAAGAATAAATAAGCCCGGAATTGCAAAATACGCCCTGAAAATGCATCCGGATGCATTTTCAGGGCGTATTTTTAGGTTTTACAAAAAAATTTTAGGTTTAACAAAAAAAGTTTTCTGGTATTGACAAATGAAGAAATTATGGTATAATAAATTAAATAAAGCAAATCGATGCTTTAAAAGGGAGGTTTTTGATGAAAAGAATTGCAACGGCAATTTTAACCGTCATACTTTTATTCTCGCTTGTCGGATGCGGCAAAAACGGCGTTGAAAAACCCGACACGAATCTCGAATTCTGGATTTGCGATTATGCTTACGATTCGGACTTTTCAAATTGCAAAGAACGTTACGGAATAATGGGCGGAAAAGGATACTACGGTTCTGCCTATACGCCGACAACGGACGAAAACGGCGAGCAGACAGACCCCGATAAATGCGTTATTTACACTGTCACTTCTTATCCCGACTACTCAGATAAAACAAAACATATCACGCGTATCACGATCACCGACCCCGCTATAAACATATTCGGGCTTACAATGAATTCGGCGAAAGACGAAATCAAAACCGCAATGAACAATCACGGATTTAAGCTTATAGAAAGCGACAATCCGCACGGATTATCCTTTAAAAAAGGGAAAATATCTTTTTACTTTTCCGTTGATTACATCATAATCCGCGCCGACGTAAGCAATAAACACCACATTACGTTTTAGTCGAAAACCGCGCAGTTTAAGTCGGTATAAATAACATTTACCGTTTGAGGCGATTGCAAATCTGCAATCGCCTTTTCATAACAATTATAAACGGCATAAAAAATATTTATCTGCGTTTCTTAGTATTATGCTTGACGATTTCATAAATCTGTGATACAATTTTTATTAAGTTTGTATGTAAAAACGTTCATAATTATACCATTTATAATTATGTCGGTCTTTTTAAGGGAAGGTTACGGATGAAGAAAGAAAACGAGCCGATTTTGCCGCCGGATGGCGCAAACAATACGCAAAACAACGCGGAAAACGGCACGGACGAGATAAAATATCAGGTCTTTTACGGCGATTCCGAGGAGATAGCGCGGGCGCTTGCCGTCGCGCATATCATTGATTCGGCAAACGAAAGAACCGTGGACGTAGAAAGACCGAAAATTCCCTTTTCCCGAGTTTTTGCGGGGCTTATTCTCCCGCTTCTTTTAAATGCGGGCGCAATCGCGCTCTTTATCGTTTTTAACGACGCAATACCCGTCTGGGCGTTTGCGTCTGTTTGCGTTTTAATTTTTTTATTGTTCATAAAGCATTTCGTTATACTTTTTGTTCTTGCTTACCAGAAATTCGCACCCGTGAGTTTACGAACCGCATGCAGATTCGAGCCCACGTGCTCGAACTATATGCTTCTCGCCATAGAAAAATACGGATTCTGGCGAGGCTTTTTCAAAGGAATAAGAAGGCTTTTACGCTGTCATTATCCTAACGGCGGAATAGATTATCCGTAAAATTCAGACAGATTATCCATAAATCGCGCCCGCGGACGCGTAAAATATCCTGAAGAATGTATTACGTTTCTCTCTCAAACGATTACATATTATCTTTTTCACTTTTAAGGAGGCATATTATGATTCAGTATAAAACTATTGCTCTTGACAGACTTATCGGAAAACCGAAGCAGAAACTCAACACGGTTGTAAATCCCGTTGCGGAAATCGTTAAAAGAGAGGCAGTCGGCGGATGGGAATTTGTCGCCATAACTCAAATCCCCATATATGTTGAGCCCGGTTGCATCAGACGTATGTTCGGAGCCGTAGGCTTCTATGACTACGCAATGATGATAGTCTATAAAAAAGAGGACTAATTTCTTTTTAAAAACCTAAAAAACATTTTGCACTTACGCACATCAGGGGGAGAGACAGGTGTGCGCAAATGCGGAATGAAAATATGCGAACATAACCCGAATTTTTAAAAAATAAGAGGAAACCGATATGTCATTGGAAAACGGAAAATGTCCTTGCTGCGGCGGACCGCTGTCTTTGGACGGTTCTAAGGAAAAAGCCGTATGCAAATACTGCGGAAACGAAATAATCATTCAGCAAGCCGTGCAGAAATGCGTTGTGGACGGAATTGCTACATTCGACACTCTTCTTCTCGCCGCCGAACAAGCCGTCGATTACGATAAGGACTACGACCTTGCAAGAAAGAAATATAAGGAAGCTTTGAATCTCAAGCCTAACGATTACCGAGTGCTTTGGGGTTTGTATCTTTGCGAAATCGCCACGCTGAACACCTATCTCCAAAGCAAGGGCTACGTTGCGATGGAAGGCGATATGATGCAATACGTCTCGGATGCAACGCAGAAATACGGCGAACGCGCAAAACAATTCGCGCCCGATGACGTTAAGCCTTACTATTTTAAGGTTATAAACGAGAACAACGCTTATTTTTCAAATCAGATAAAATCAAGGAAAAAGAAGGGCTGTTATGTGGCGACCTGCGTTTACGGCTCTTATAACTGCCCGCCTGTGTGGACGCTCAGAAGATACCGCGACGAAGTTCTTGCAAAATCGAAACTTGGAAGAGCTTTCATTCGTTTTTACTATTTCGTAAGCCCGACAGCAGTCAGGCTGTTCGGAAATACGTCGTTATTTCAAAAAATATCGAGGAAAAAACTAGACAAGTTCGTAGACAAGCTCAACAAAAAGGGCTTCAAAAACACGCCTTACGACGATTAAGAATATTTTCAAGAAAGGCTATAAACTAAGCGAGAAAGAAACAAAAAAGACTGCACTCCGAAAGGAAGTTGTGCAGTCTTTTATTTTTATAGTTCTCTTTCGCTTTTTTGTCCTCTTCCACCGCAAGCGGTCCCCCTTCTCCAAAGGGAGAAGGCTTGTTGTCCTCTTTCATCTGTTCCTTTGAATCTCATTCGATTAAAAAAGGCTTGTTGTCCTCTTCCGTCTTTTGCCCGTTTTATGCGGGCAAAATCCACCTTCCCCGCTCGGGGAAGGCAGTAATATGCTTTACTATGTTTTGTTTTAAATGTTATAGATTGTAGGGGCGATTAGTAATCGCCCGCCTGCGAGAGGTTCATTTTTTAGAAGGCTGGAAATTATTATAAAAAACGGACCGGTGCCTGGCTTGCGCTTGCAACAGTCCGTAATTATTTTTTTAAAGCTTATTCGGCTTTGGGAGCTTCGTTATCGGCAGGTGCCGCAGGAGCTTCTTCAGCGGGAGCTCCCGTTACTTCGGGAGCTGCTTCTTCCGCGGGAGCTTCCGTTGTTTCGGGAACAGCCTCTTCGGCAGGAGCTTCCGTTACTTCAGGAGCTGCTTCTTCTGCAGGAGCTTCAGTTATTTCGGGAGTTTCTTCTTCAGCGGGAGCTTCAGTTATTTCGGGAGCTTCTTCTTCAGCGGGAGCTTCGGCTGTTTCGGGAGCAGCCTCTTCAGCAGGAGCTTCGGTTACGGGAGCTTTCTCCTCAACCTTAACTACCTTCTTTGCTGCCTTTGCGTCCTCAACCTTAGCTGCGGGCTTATCGTCCTTCGGCTTCCAGCAAGCGATAACTATTATCGCGATAAGGCAAAGAAGAGCAACGCCGAGGAAAATTACAGCCATCGTGTTGTTTTTGAAGAAATCTCTGAAAGCGGTGTTTTCGGGTTTGAGAACACGCATTTCAGAAGTAACCTTTATAACCTGACTTTCAGCCGTTTCGAGTTCGGTTGCCGTGGAGCCCATTGCACTGCATACAACCTTGAATTTACCTTTAACGAGCGGCGTGAAGGAAATCGACGCGCCCGAAGTGTAACTGCTCAAAGCGTCTGCGTCGTACTCCGCAACCGTGTTTTTATCGTTTTTATCCTTAAATTCTTCAACGTTCTTCCAATCTTCGGAATCAAGCGGAGCGTACATAAGAACGCAACGCGCCTTGAAAGCGTTTTCGTAAGTGAAGGAGATCGAACTGTTCGACATACCGACCTTACCCGTCGTAACGGAAGTTTTAGCGGTTATGCTGGCTTCTTCCTTCGGACTATAAGTGTACGTGAATACCGGGATCTTAAGCTCTGCGGTACCCGCTTCTTCGTCAACCGCATAGAAACCGTCGGCACGTTCTTCCCAATCGGAATCCTTTTCCATAGCGAGCTCCTTGTTTGCGGAGGTATCGAAAAGGTTTACCGTTTTAACGGAGAAAAGAACATAGAAACGGTATACGCCCGCGTCCGAAACGGTAACTTTCAAAGAAGAAGAGCTTTTCGTTCCGGAGGTCGTCGCAGAAGAGGACCATACGGACTTCGGGGATTTGCAGTAAATTTTAGCGGTAACCTTTCCCTCGGGATAGTTGGAGCTGTCTCCGAGAAGGTTCCATATATCGGTCGGAACAGTAAGCTTTTTATCCGCAACTTCCGCGTTTGCAAAAGCAGTTCTTAAAGCCTCGAGATTGCCGATCGTATCCGCATTATACTCGGGAGCTTTGTCCGTTTTGGAAACAACGGTGACTTTAACGAGTTTTTCGGTATCGTTACCGTCTCTGTCCTTGGTTGCGAGCGTTACGTCGTAGCATACGCCTTCGCCGACATAGTTGAAAACGATGCTTCCCGTAGCTTCGAGCTCGGTTTTACCGTCGTTTTCGGTGGTTTTTCCGTACCAATAATCGGCAAGTACGTCTTTATCGGTTTCTTTATCGAGCATTACGCCGTTTACCGCGTCTTTGCCGTCTTTCTTAACGGATTTGATGGTCGTATTGTCTTTCGTTACGTCAGCGAGATCCGTTACCTCATATTCCATAGCCGCAAGAACGGTCTTTTCGGCATCGTAAGTCGCTTCCCCGTCGGCTTTTGCGCCGAGGAAAGAAAACGTCGTGAGGGCAAGGCATACGCTTAAAATCAAAGCGAATAAGCCCGAAAACTTTTTGTCTTTCATAGTAAATTCTCCCATATAATGGAATTTTTAGTTATAACATTTATATTTTATACTTTTAATTATATTTTGTCAATATATTGCGAGCGATTTTTCGTTTTATTTTGATAAAAAACTTGCAAAAGCCAAAAAAAGGCGGAAAATTTCGGAATGAGCTCCGAAATTTTCCGCCCGTCAACCTGATTTAAGCTTACTTTCTGCCCGTTGAACCAAAGCCGCCCTCGCCGCGTTCGGTGTCCGAAAGCTCGTCGGCTTCCTCGTAAACGGCGGAAAGATAGGGGGTTACGACCATCTGCGCAACTCTTTCGCCCTTTTCGACTTTCTGAGCTTCGCTGCCGTGGTTATGCAAAGCGACCTTAACCTCGCCTCTGTAATCGCTGTCTATAACGCCGACCTTGTTCGCGGGGGCAAGCCCTCTTTTGCAGGCGAGACCGCTTCTCGCGTAAACGAGCCCGACGTACCCCTCGGGAATTTCCACGGCGAGCCCCGTGCCGATGAATTTCGTTTCGCCGGGCAATATAACCACGTCGCCGCTTTCTGCCGAGTACAGATCTGCGCCCGCCGCCGCCTTACTTCCGAGCGTGGGAATAACCGCCTCGGGTACCAGTTTTTTAACCTTGATTATCATATCGTCAAAGCTCCTTTATAACTACTCTTTTTTGCAATAAGCTGCCCTCTAAGTCGATTATCCGCTGATTTTCGCTTCCTCTGAACTTCAGAGAAACGTTCTTTTTAGTCTTGTCGAACCTGCCGTCAACGAGCACGTCGGCAAGGCTTAAAATCTCCTCGGCGGTCTTTCCCGAAGCTCTCGAGCCGCTTAAAATCTCCTCGAAGGTAAACCCCGAATATATCCACACGGTCTTATTCGGGAGCTCCTTTTTCACTCTTTTTATAAGATTCAAAATCTCGGGCTGATTCTCCAGCTCGAAAGGTTCGCCGCCCAGAACGCTCAAACCCGCGATATAATCGGGTTTAAGGCTTTCGATGATCGAATCCTCGGTTTCTTTTGTGTAAGGCTTGCCGAAGTTAAACGACCACGTTTCGCGGTTAAAGCAATCTTCGCAGCAGTTTCTGCAACCCGAAACGAAAAGGGAGGTTCTCACGCCCGTTCCGTTTGCGATATCGTAAAATTTAATTTCGCCGTAATTCATAATACAATAATATTTTCGGAATCAGAAGCGGCTTAACGCCTTATATCCTGCATTTTAGAACGGCTTAACGCCTCGTTCGCCGCTTAAAGGTGCAAAACCCTTTCCTTTATTTCCTGCGTTCTGCCCTGATTCCAGAACTGAGTGCCGATATATCCGCAGGTACGCCTTGCGACGTTCATTTTGGACTGGTCTCTGTTATGGCAGTTGGGGCATTCCCAGACGAGCTTTCCGTCGTCGTCGGTAACAATCTGAATTTCGCCGTCGTAGCCGCAAACCTGGCAATAATCGCTCTTGGTGTTAAGCTCGGCGTACATTATATTTTCGTAAATGTACTTCATAAGCGCGAGCACGGCTTCGATGTTGTTCTGCATATTGGGAACCTCGACGTAGCTTATCGCGCCGCCGGGAGAGAGCTGCTGGAACTCGCTCTCGAATTTCAGCTTGGTAAATGCGTCGATTTTTTCGGAAACGTGAACGTGGTAGCTGTTTGTTATATAGCTCTTATCCGTAACGCCGGGGACGATTCCGAATCTCTTCTGCAAGCACTTGGCAAACTTATACGTTGTGCTTTCGAGCGGCGTGCCGTAAAGCGAAAAGTCGATGTTTTCCTTCTCTTTCCAGCCTTTGCACTTGTCGTTCATATACTGCATAACTTTAAGCGCGAAGGGTTTTGCTTCGGCGTCGGTATGAGACTTGCCGGTCATATACTTAACGCATTCGTAAAGCCCCGCATAACCGAGCGAGATCGTGGAATAGCCGCCGAAAAGAAGCTTATCTATCGTTTCGCCTTTTTTTAGTCTCGCGAGCGCGCCGTACTGCCACAAAATGGGCGCGGCGTCCGAAAGAGTGCCTCTCAGTCTCATATGACGGCACATCAAAGCTCTGTAACAAAGCTCCAGTCTCTGATCGAAAATTTCCCAGAATTTGGCTTCGTCTCCGCCCGAAGATAACGCCACGTCAACGAGGTTGATCGTGACTACGCCCTGATTGAATCTGCCGTAATACTTCGGCTTGCCGTTCTCATCAACGTAAGGAGTCAAGAAACTTCTGCAACCCATGCAGGTGTAGCAATGCCCTTCTCCGTTTTTGTCGATTTTATATTCGAGCATTTTCTTTTCGGAAATATAGTCGGGAACCATACGTTTTGCGGTGCATTTTGCCGCCAGAACGGTAAGATACCAATATTTGGTGTCCTCGGCGATGTTATCGGGCTCGAGAACGTAAATAAGCTTGGGGAACGCGGGGGTGATATACACGCCCGATTCGTTTTTAACGCCTTTCATTCTCTGCAAAAGCGTTTCCTCGATAATCATTGCGAGGTCTGCTTTTTCGCGCTCGTTTCTCGCCTCGTTGAGGTACATAAACACCGTTATGAAAGGAGCCTGACCGTTCGTGGTGAGAAGGGTCACGACCTGATACTGAATGGTCTGAATACCCCTCGCAACCTCGTCTCGAAGCCTCTTTTCGGTAAATTCGGTGATTTTGTTTTCGTCGTCGATGCCGAGCTCGTTAAGCTCGTCGATGACCTGTTTTCTTATTTTCTGTCTGCTGATATCGACGAACGGCGCAAGATGGGTAAGCGAAATGGATTGCCCGCCGTACTGGTTGGAGGCAACCTGAGCTATTATCTGCGTGGCGATATTGCAAGCCGTGGAAAAGCTGTGCGGCTTTTCGATAAGCGTGCCGCTTATGACCGTGCCGTTCTGGAGCATATCCTCGAGGTTGACAAGGTCGCAGTTATGCATATGCTGAGCGAAATAATCGGCGTCGTGGAAATGGATTATGCCCGCTTCGTGCGCGTCCACGATTTCTTTGGGGAGAAGTATTCTCTTGGTGATATCCTTACTCACCTCGCCCGCCATATAGTCTCTCTGAACGCTGTTAACGGTCGGATTTTTGTTGGAATTTTCCTGCTTTACCTCTTCGTTGTTGCATTCGATAAGGCTTAAAATCTGCTCGTCGGTCGTGTTGGACTTTCTGACGAGCTGACGGGTGTAACGATAAGTTATATACTTTCTCGCAACGTCGAACGCTTTAAGGTCCATAATTTCGTTTTCGACGATATCCTGAATCTCCTCGACGCTCAACGCCCTCTTTCTTTTGGAAGCTATCGCCGTTACGTTGTCGCCGATAAGCTCGATCTGCTTTTTGGTGAGTCTTTTACCCTGTGAGACCGATTCGTTGGCTTTTGTTACCGCGGCTATTATCTTCTCTTTGTCGAATACCGCTTCGACGCCGCTTCTTTTAATGATTTTCATTTCTCCTGCCTCTCAATTTTATATTGTATATATTTTAATCGTTTTGATTCCGGATCAGAAAGCTTTGTCCGCGCGGGTTTTTCTATCGGCTTTAAGCCGACGTAAAAACAGCTCGGATCGATAGCCTACAAAGTATAGCACAACCGAGCTCGGTTTATATGTTGCAAATGCAACAATTTTGAATTTGATTTAAAAAAAACCACAAGATGTTGTATTTGCAAAATTTTCCGTTCACAAAATGTGGACAAGCGGTTAGTTGAAAAACAAGCGTGAAACATCTGTTTTCGGGCGTTTTATCCCGCCGATTTACTTTCCGCCACAGGCAAAGAATATCGGACTGCGAAAAGGGTTTAAAAAGACGAAAAAAAGATTTCCGTCGGCTAAAACTTTTCGATAAAGTGCTTCGGGGCGGCTGCGAAAATCGCAGCCGCCCCGATGAAGAAAAATTTAGTTTAACGTGTAGTCGATTGATTATTCGGTTTTGAGAAGATAACGTTTTTCAAAATACGTCATCGTTACGAAAAGCGAGAACGCCAAGATGATTATCGCGAGAGCCTTGACAGCGTTATTCTTGCTGTCTTTTACGATAAACTCCGTTTTAACGTAGCCCACCTTTCCGTCGTAAGATATTTTTGTATAATCTCCCGATACGGACAGCACCACGACTTTTACGTACGAAGTTATTTTGTCCGTCGTCGTAATCAAGTCCTCGCCGTAAACGTCCGCACCGCCTTTCGCGTAAACGTAAGCGTTTTCGACAATTCCCGATTGAGCCTCCGTTAAAATTTTATCCTTTAAGAAGGTTTTCGGTATCAAACCTTCTGAATTTTCGGCTTTAACCGCATAATAATCGTCGCCGTTGAATTTTACCTCGCCCGTTATCGCGATTTCGTCGTATTTTTTGACCCTTGCGCCGCTCGCAAACGCCTTGTTTAAAATCGGCAAGCCGTAAACTTCGAAATCGGTCACGGCGTAAGCCTTTAAGTTAAGCGGCGTTACGGAAAATCTTCCGTTCGGTAAAAAGTCCGATTTACGGACGATCGCGACCCGTTTATCTTTTAAAACGAGATAATATTTCCCGCCGAGATCCTTAACGGCGTAATCGTCGTTTCCGATTTCGGTGGCAAACCTTTCAAATCCGAAATATTCGCCCGAAAGAGATGACGGGGAAACCTCGAAGAGTTTCGCGCCCTCGCGGAGCTTGCCGTAAGTCTCGGCGACCGAATACTTGACCGAGAAATCGGCGGGGACGTTTATCGTGTAAGGCGTGGCGATTTCCATATCCACGTCCGCGGAAGAACGAAGGATAAGCCCCTCGAAAATGAAGTACGCACACCTCGAATCGCACCCCGCAGCCATCGCCGCGGCGGGCTTTATATCGCCGAGATTATCGGAAGTTTTTATCGTTTTGGAAAACCTCTTTTCGGTTCCGTCATAGCATTCTACGAGGTTGTTTTCGAAAAGAAGATAGAGTTTTCCGTCGAGATCGGTCTGCATCGAGAGGAGCTCTCTGCCCGAAGTTACCGACGTGAGAATCGTCGCCGAGTCGTTTTCGTATTTATAAACGGTATATCCGCCGCCGCCCGGTCTTTTAACCGAAAAATAAACGGTGTTGAACGGATCGACGGAAATATGCGTTGGAAGCCCGTCGATATTGTCGAATTTCCTTATAATTTCAAGCCCCGATTCGGGAGATGCGGCATTGAACGAATACAAAACGGGGTTGTTGATCTGCCCGCCCGAGAAATAAAACACGTCGTCCATACCCGCGATATCGCATATCTGCACGCCGGAAAGTTTGTCGGACGATTCGTAAAGCGTCTCGGTTTTGAGTATCGGGTCGTTCTCGTCCTCGCCGCGAACAATTTTCGCAACCGTTATTTTCGAGGTTGACGCCGAACGGTTATACGACGAATATGCAAGATAATCGCCGTAAACGGCAAACTCGTCCGCGCTTCCGCTTATGTTTATTCTGTTATACGTACGCTCGTCGGGCGCGTTGTCGGCTCCGTTTATAACGACGATACGATCGCCGTCGAGCGCGTAGATCTTATCTCCGCAAATCGCGATGTCGCTCGCCTTTTCGGTAAGACGGTTGACGGCTTTGGAGTTGGTCGTTATCGCGAAATCGGTGAACTCGTTCGTTTTCAAATCAAACTCCTGAACGGCGTTTATCGAATTTTCTTTATCGGTATTGTCGGCGTCCACGACCCAGAGTTTTCCGTCCACAACGCAGATGCCCTTCGGATTCCAGAGCTTGCCGAGATCTCTCTCCCCTTCCGTCGCGACCGCACAGACGGCTTCGGACGTACAGGATACGGGATCCGCCGCGAAAAGCCCTTCGCTCGAAGAATAATAAAGCCCGTCGCCGCTTTCGGCGTTTTTCGCTATCGATTTAACGTTTTCCACGTTCGCAACGATCGTTCTCTCCTTGCCGCTTTCGGGAATATATTCCCTTATCGCTTTTGCGTCGGCGGAATAGAAATAGGTCTTTCCGTCGTCAGAAAGAAGCACCGCGGAGGGGTTGTTGGTTTCGTAATTGTATTTTCTTTCCGTTTTTCTCTCGAAATTAAGCTCGCCGCTCTCCGTTACGGAAAGGTCGTAATAGGTTATGCCTTCCGTCGTCGTGACGGCGATTTCGTCGCCCGAAACGGAAAAGCTGTTGCTGCACGGATTGCCCGTTTTCACCTGCGGGCGCGAAGAAACGGTATCGAAGTCCGAAACGTCGATATAGCAGATGTTCGACCACTGCGTGAAAATCAGGAAGTTTTTATATTTCGCTATCGAAGAAACGCCTATCGACGGCGAGCCGCTTATCGGCACGGATCTGAACTGTTCGCTTCCGCCGCCGCCCGAACACCTGTAAACGACTATCGCCCCCGCGTGGGAAATCGCGACGAAGGTTTCTCCGTTCTCGTCGTAGCGGCAGATAGCGTAAGGGTTGTCGAGCTTATAGTACTGCAAATAACTCGTCGGCAAAAAGATATCGGTTTTAAGCCCCGTCGCGCTTATTGCGGCGGATTTTTCCGCAGCCCGAGCAGCCCCCGAAAATTTTATCGGAAGAAAGCTTACGAAAACGGATATTAAAATCAATAAGGCGAGTGCCGATTTTTTCATTTGCATACCTATTTATCTTAAGTGATAACTATATTCTTCTTAGATTATATCATATAGCGACAAAAAAAGACAAGGCTTTGATAAGTTTTTTTTGCGAAATTTTGAGGGGCGGAAAAACAAATTCCCGAAGCGGTTTTTCCGCCGAGTTTTTTTCGCCTCTTCTCTCGACGCGTTTCGACTTTTTTCGTCATCATTCGGTAAGCAATTATGACAGGCATATGTCGTAGTTAAAATAGTATCATACAACGCGAACATATGTTCGGATTTGCCGATAACAGATGGGTCGGCACAAACTCAAACCAGATAAAACAAAGGATTGATTTCAAAAAATTTTTTGCTTTAAAATCGTTCACAAAAGTCTTGAAAACGGGGCTTTCGCGAATATAATTCGAGACAAAAAAGGAGGTCACGTATGTTTATCGAACAAAAGGCGTTGCTCAGAAGCCTTGACGAAATGAGCGGAATAATAGAAAGTATGGACAGGAGATTTATGCTTAAAGCCCTCGGGAGTTTTTCGTGCAGACTTCCCGCCGAGGCGCAGGCAGAAAAGCTTATCGAGCTCACCGAAAGAAAGAAAAAATTACTTATTTTAAGGCTCGATATTATAAACGCGCTTAATACGATAAAGCCCGATTACAGACGCATGCTCGCCGAAAAATACGGCTTCGACGAAGATAAAAAGGGGGTTACCGACGAAAAAAACAGGAACTACTACAAAAAACTTGCGCTAGCCGTAGGTAAATTCAAAAAATCGCTCGATACGCTCGGCGTTACGACCGAAAAGATAAGAGAATACGCCTCGACCTTCCATTTTTTAAGCGAAGCGATCGCCATCGAAAAAGCTCATTCCGTGAGCGCGGCGAACTTCGGCGTTCTTAAGAACACTTCGGGAATAAGCTTAAAACCCCGAAAAGCATAATTCAGTCGTCGTCGAAACGGTCGTCGGTTATGGCTTCGTCTCTTGCCCTGCCCTTACCCGACGGGCGGAACAGCAGATACACTATCGAAATCGCGACCGCCGACACTCCTATAATTACGGCGAGCTGGACGCCGCTGCCCAAGCCTGCGGAAACGGTCTCGTTGTTTTTCTCGGACTCCGCCGCGGGAACGCTTTCTTCCGCAGGCTCTTCTTCTATTTTAAGTACGGGAACGGTGAAGGAAAAAACGGCGGAAATCGGCGCATAACCGAGATATTTGTCGCCCGAGGTCGTGGTTGCGAGTCCGTAAACGTACTTTTCGCCGTTCGGACGGGTTATCGTTCCGTAAAAATCGACGGTGCTGTTTTGGGTGAGCGTTTCGGAAAAGGTGAAATCGCTGTCCTTATAAAGCATACAGGTCTGATTGACGGTAAGGGTCAACGACGGATACAAAATCGGCGGCTCTTCCTCGACGATATTGAGTTCGTCCGTACTTATGTAGCCTTTGGCAGAGGGCTTACTCGGATTATCTCCGCGATACTCCACTTTCGCGCTCGAACCGTTTATCGAAATCACCTTGACGTAATAACTGTAAGGAAGAGTGAACCAGGGCACCGCGAGCGACGAATCCATATATAAAACGACGTCCTCGCTTAAAACGCGGGAATATCTCGCGGTTACTCCCGCAGCCGTAACGCCGTAACGCGGCGCGGCTCCGTAAACGGGGAAAAAAGATAATATGAACATTGCGATAAGCACGAGTATACTTTTTTTCATAGTAAAAAAATTATACCGTGTTATTTTTTGAAAAAAATGAGATTTTCTCGGAAATAGAAGGAGATTTTGTCGTTTATGACGGAAAAGGAAATAATAGGAAAAATCAAAATTCTGGAAAACGAACAGTCAAGACGGAAAAACCTCGCGATAAACAGATACAACACGGGCAAAAAAATTCATCTGAAACAGCTCGCTTTTCACAAGTGCAAAAAGCGCAACCGCTGGGTTTTCGGCGGAAACAGAAGCGGAAAAACCGAATGCGGAGCCGTCGAAGCCATTTATATGGCAAGGGGCGTTCACCCTTACCGCGAGAACAAAAAAGACGTGTTCGGCTGGGTGGTTTCGCTCTCACGCGAGGTGCAAAGAGACGTTGCGCAAAGCAAAATCATGAAATATCTCCCGAAAGAGTGGATATCGGAAATAATTATGAGTTCGGGAAGAAAGGACAGCCCGGAAAACGGGATAATCGACCAGATAAAAATCAAAAACGTGTTCGGCGGGATCTCCACGATAGGCTTTAAAAGTTGCGATCAGGGAAGGGAAAAATTCCAAGGCAGCTCGCTTGATTTCGTGTGGTTCGACGAGGAGCCGCCCGAGGATATTTACCGCGAATGCAAGATGAGAGTTCTGGATAAATGCGGAGATATTTTCGGAACGATGACGCCCCTTAAAGGGCTTACGTTTATTTACGACGAGATATATTTGAACGCGGGCGGCTCGAACGAGGTGTGGTACGAATTTTCGGAATGGGCGGACAATCCTTACCTCTCGCCCGCCGAAATCGACGAGCTCACCTCGTCTATGAGCAAGGAGGAACTCGACTCCCGTCGCTTCGGAAGATTTTCGGCTTCCTCGGGACTCGTTTATCCCGAATTTGACGAAAATATTCACGTTATCGACCCTTTCGACGTTCCGTTTGACTGGCAATGCAATATTTCCATCGACCCGGGGCTCAACAACCCCCTTTCCGCACACTGGTACTGCGTGGATTACGACGACAATATATACGTTATCGCCGAGCACTTCGAGGCGGGAAAGGACGTTGAATATCACAGCCGCAGAATAAAGGAAATCTGCGACGAAATCGGCTGGAGACGGGGCTCGGACGGAAGAATACGCGCGCTTATAGACTCGGCGGCGAATCAGAAAACGCTCGCCGCGTTAAAAAGCGTTACCGAGCTTTTTTACGATTACGGAATAATCGCAAACCCGAACGTCAACAAGGATTTGTTTTCGGGGATAGCGCGCGTTAAAGAGTACCTTAAAAACAAGCGCATTTTCATTTTCCGCAGCTGCGTGAATCTTATCCGCGAACTGAAATGCTACCGCTGGGGCGACGGCGACGTGCCGAAAAAGACCGACGACCACTCTCTGGACGAACTAAGATATTTCATAATGTCGAGACCGCAGATAAAACCCGCCGCCGCGCAGATGACGGCAATTCAGAAAGACAAAGCCCGCCTTGCAAGAAAGCTCTCAAAAAAGCGCAAACCCGCCAGATAAAATTAATGACAAATATAATTAACATTATTTCTTGCCTTCCCCAATCGGGGAAGTCCAGCTATGAAAAGTCAAGCGAAAAATAGGGGTAAAACGAAAAT
>ERZ808278.584-NODE-584-length-22319-cov-7.852677_pt1 | contig 22319 bp, 19 predicted proteins | sample MGYA00521239_ERZ808278 | MGnify/ENA primary metagenome ERZ808278 (study PRJEB31516, sample SAMN03275600) | gut metagenome | biome: mammalia-associated habitat; material: feces | host: Papio cynocephalus | place: Kenya | collected 2012-07-17 ... | reverse complement strand
TGTGCTGGTTCTTCTGGTGCGCGGACACAATTATGCTTGTTATGAGGAACAGAAGAACCGCCACGACAAGGGCGATGAACGCGGCTGGAGCCGCCTGAAAAAAATAGTACGAGTACACGTCGTCAAAGGCGTACTTGAACATTCCAAGAATGAATATGAGCGGATTATAGACGCGGTACGCGCCATTTAAAATAAAGAGCGGCCGTCCGATGACATTGTAGTCATGGTTCATAAGGACTGCGAATTTCTGCGTGGTCAGGACAAGCCCTGCCAAAATGCACAGAAAAGGCACAATCCAGTTGAGCACGGCAAGCCAGTAGACCTTGTGCGCCGCGTCAGGGTCTGTGCGGATAAATTCTTCTTTGTCTTTCAAAACAACTTTTCCCCGGGCGGGCAGAAAATATTGTTTTTATTTCAAGATTATTTCTTAAATTACAATACAGTTTATTTGTAAAAACAGCAATACACCGCATTACAACAGAAAATTTTTCAGAATGACTTTCCAAAACAACTTGAAAAAAAAACTTGACAAATCAAAAACAATGGTATAGACTGCTAGGCATGAACACAAGCAACTGGGGCGGCAAAAGAGAAGGCTCCGGCCGGAAGCCCACAGGAAAAAACATCGTGAATATGACCCTCACATTCCAGAACGCAAGGCAGGCAGAGATAATGCGCTCGCTTGCCAAAAACGCGGGTCTTACGGTGAGCCAGCTTGTGATAAAAAGGTTCGGGCTTGAGCATGTGGAGAACACGGCCACACTTCCCGAAAGCATAACAGGAAACAGAAGGCTCTGCTAAGGAGACCTTGAAACATTCTCAGACGGAAAACAAGCTTTGTTTTTTTTATTTCATTTCCGACCGGGAATCATAGCAAAATTACGCCGCCGCTGTCCGGAAAGCTAGCATAGCCGCGCGCCGTAAATAACCACAAGAAAACAAAACAATGGAGTTATTTATGACAGCGCAGGAATTCAAGAAAAACTTCCCGGATGCCTTTTTCGTGAAGACAAAAAAATTCATCGACAAGCCGAGCTATCAGCTGATAAAGGAATCATACATTCCCGAGGACGACTCGCCTTTTCCGGCAAGAGAACAGCTGAGCGAAAAAACCAGGCTCTATCCCCTCTCAATCACCGCATATCCGAATGTACTCAGAAGAATGAGCGCGATGGAAGCCGGAGCGTGGGCGGTCACAAAATGCATCCAGCAGAAATGGGAGCTTACGCTCGACAATTTCCAGTGCTGCCTCGCAAATCTTGAGATGGACTTCTAGGCAAAAATCACTCAGCATCAAATTTTTAACAGTGAAAAAATACCCCCTGCTTGAAACTTTTTCGGGGGGGGGTAAGATGTATAGTATAAAACAATTCGGAAGGAAACAAAAATGATAATAACAATGATTTTCTTGGCAAAATATATTCTGTTCTTATTTTTTATGCCGACGTTGATTCTGGGCTACATAGCTCACGGAATTCACAGCGCAATTGTCGAGCCAATATCGCACAGGCATGGAATCATTGCAGGGATAATGACATTCATTGTATATGCGCCGACTGTCTTTGTTGGCGGATGCTCTGTCATCTACATCGTCTCAGAAATCATAAAGGCGTTCAAATGAGAAACTCAAAGAAACAAATGGCAATTTTAGCCGTAGCAGTCATAGCCGTTGTCCTGTCATCATGCGCGACCAACAGAAGCTTCTTCGACACAAAGCCTTACGAGGAAACAGAAGAGGAAAAGGCGATTCAGTATCCGTTCAAGGTGTTCGGCTGGTATAAAAACAAGCTGATTGAGATGGAATTCCGCGACAAGAGCAACCTGATTGTATCGTTCCCGAGAATCGGCGGAGCAAAGAAAGTCTACTACAAATACCAGATGTACAGCACGCTCTATTCCTGGAAAAAAGGACACAGCGACATGCAGCTCTGCGGAATCGAGCTCAAAGTGATTTGCGCGCAGGAAAAGCCTTATTCTGGATTCGACTGGCTTACTTTCTGCCGGAAAGGCGACTTCTCAAAGCCGATAAGCGACCCTATGAACTACACCGACCGCCGCACAAGAAACAAGATGGCGATGATGGACTTTTTCGGCGACAACCTCACCTATAAGAAAATTGAGGAAGGCGACTTCGATATGTCATACAGCGCGCTTCCTGTCATAAGATTCCAGAGAATGGACGAGGAGATAAGACAGGAACGGCAAAGAAAAAGGGAATATCAAAGAACCGGCGGAAGCACATCAATCCGCAAAAAATACTAGCTTTGATGAAAATTTAAATTTTCATAGATTAAAACTATCTTAGAAAGGAGTTTATTATGGCAAACGACAATTTTTGGCTCGGAGTCATGCTTGGAAACTTATTCTCAAAAAAAGGGAATAACGGAGAACAGAAAGGTGGATGCCTTGGAAAAATCATAGGCATTTTGGTTATTATCGGCATAGGAAATCTTGCCATAAAGTATTACGGAATAAAGGGAATCCTAATACCAATCGCGATACTGATTGCCGCCTTTGCACTTCTGGTCTTTCTTTCAATCAAGCTGAACTATGCAAAGGACACAGCAACTTTCTTCTTAAATCTTTACAACGAAGGAAAGTACACTCAGGCGATTGATTATATAGAACAAGAACCGAAAGAAAAAATTGAAAAAGTATTCAAAAAATACCCAGATGTAGCATTGGTAGCAGGCTTTTCCTACAGATTCGGAAGAGGCTGCGATGTAAATCCGCAAAAAGCATTCGAGTATTTTGAAAAAGTCAAGAACAAAAGCAATGAGGCGGCAGGCTGCTACGGAGCAATGCTTATTACCGGCGAGGGATGCAATGCTGATGCAAAAACAGGAATTGTCTATTTGAAAAACGCAATTGTAGGAAATGTTCCTTATGCCTGCTATGAATATGGAAAACTTCTATTCAATGGAGAGTTTCTTGAAAAAAATGAAACTGACGGAAAAAAATTTCTCCGCATAGCTTCTGAAAACGGTGTGCAGGAAGCAACCGACTTTCTTAACAATATCCTGTAAAATGTAACGGAGAAAAAAAAATGAAGAAAACAACAGCAGTGCTGGCAGCAATAACACTTGCAATGACAGCTCTCACAGCGGAAACATTGCCAAACGGACAGGATGCCCCAGTCCTGAAAATAACAAATGATGAAGACGGAGACAAGGCGGCAGTGCTTGCCCAGGCTTTCGCGGTTGAAACAAAATACGGAAATCTTACAGCTCCTGCAACTTCCACTGTCGTCTTCTATGAGAACGGAAACGTAAAGTCAATGCAGCTGGAGGAAGCCAAGGAAATTGAGACTGAAGCCGGAAAATTCACGGTAAACACAAGAGCTGAATTCTACGAAAGCGGAAGCATAAAGCTCACTTTTCTTGAAGGTGCTCAACAGCTTGAAACAAAAGCCGGAACATTCAACATAACTGCAACCCCAAGCAGCGGCGTGGCTCTCGCAAAAGACAAGCCCTTAACTTTCTATGAAAATGGAACAGTGAAGTCTGCGTATCTTTACGGCTCGTCAGCTCCAGGCGAAAGAACAGCAACAGCAAAAACTCCAGACGGAGAAATGGAGATAAGAACAAGAAATTTCATTACTTTCTATGAAAGCGGAAATCTTGAGAGCGCAGTTCCAGCAGACGGAAGCACAGCCGAGTTTCTTACAAAACTCAAGGCCAACGCAAAATTCAACTCAGGCTCACTTCTGACATTCTATGAATCAGGAAAACCGAAAAGCTTCACACCTTCATCATCGCTCAAACATCAGCTTGGATTCAGCACAAAGGCGAGAAGCGAGGTCGTAATTTCAGAAGACGGAAAAATAATCTCCTGCATTCCAGACAGAGCCTCAACTCTCAAACTTGATAAACAATACTGGCACTTGTCTCCAAGCATGCCTTTTAAGAATTTTGACGACAATTTTCCAGAAGAAATGACAATCGACATGACAGACAACCATTTCCTTTTAGGCTCAGAGCAGGCTGGGATTTACTTCGACCTTGAAGAAGGCACTCCGATTATGCAGGGAAAAACAGGAAAAAGGCCAGAAGCAGATGCAAGCGCCAGGAGTGTTCCATACGGCGTAATCACACTAAAATTCTTCAGCACAAAAACATTGAAAAGCGCAACATCAAGGAATCCGTTTGTAATAAAAGTTGGAGCAAACGGAATTTCTACAACCAACGTTGAATTCAATGAAAACTTCAGCCTGAAGAAAATTCTTCTGTCGCCTTATGCGGAAGTTCCACTGGAAACAACGACAGTGCAAATTTCAACTGCTGAAAATCCAGACGTGAAAGTTGCGCGCAAAAAATACACAAGCTGCATTCTTCAGAAAGTCTACTTCACAAACGGACGCATAGGCTGCGCAATCGGAAGCTACTTGCAGGTTCTTCAGGGAAACAGCAAATACTACAGACCTCTGAGCTGTGTTATTCTTTTTGAAAACGGGAAAATAAAGGACGTTGTCGCAAAAGGAGCAGAAAGCCTGAGCGCAGCATCCGAGCTTATTTTTGACGACAGCGGAAATCCTGTTACCTACACTTCAAAAGATAACCTCGGCAATGAAAGAACTTTTGAAATAAAATAAAAATTCTTACTTTCTTACTTCTAAAAGACAAAAAAGCTCCGCAAAACTTTAACGTATTGCGGAGCTTTTTTTATTGCCTAAGCAATTCAAGCCTACTGCTTGCTCAGATTCTTCTGGCAGTTTCTGACCTCAAGATAGACAGGTCGTCTTGCCTTTTCAATGGTGGCATTGTGGTAAATTTCAATGTTGAGCCAGCCAATCATCTTCTGAACTTTTACAGTTTCATCGCTTGAAATAATACGTTTTGCTGTAACATTTTCTTCCATAACGTGAGGACATACATGTATACCTCCATAAGACGAATGTCCTACAGTATTTCCATTTTCACCAACCTGAACATTTCTATCTGAATTCCAACGAACAATCTTATCATCTCCTTCATTAGAAGTTCCAGGACAGTACAGCCATGGATTTTCCTCAAAATTTTTCTTGCTCATATACATTGGACTAGAACTTGATACACTGGTATTTTTGCGCCTGTTCCATCCAGCGTATGTGTTTAATATCGGAGATTGCATTTTATTTGTCAGACCAACACCGCAATTTATTATGTAATACCGATATTGGACATTGCTTAAATCACAATCTTCTGCCCAGAATATAACATTATCTTTACTATTTGCAGCTTGAATAGTATTTGTAAGTTTACTTATCCCACTTCCATAACCTTTATAGACCAAAGAAAAATACTCATCTTCTCCATCACTCATGTCCTTGTAATATTGGCGCCAATAAAAAGGATTATTAGATGTGGACATCCAATCAACAATCTTTGCATTTGAAAAATATGGTTCATATAATTCACTAATTTCATACAATATCTCAATCTGGTCTGCGACATTGCTCTTAAAAATCAGGTTTCCGCTGTCATCAGTTGTTCCGACAAGAGAACATGTATAAGTTGTGGTTTTGTCCGTGTTCTGGAATGAAACGCTCTTTATGCTTCCGTTCGCCCTGTCCTCAGCTATTCTGAAATTCATAGTGATGTTCTCACCGTCTCCAACATACAAAGCTCCGCTTGAATCATCAAGCCTTGAAAACTTTCCATCGCTTCCGATGAACGAGACAACAGGAGTAAGCTTGTCATATCTAAACGCCGCTGTTATCCGCTTCTTTCCGACCTCCTCATAATCCTTGTTCGGATTCTGCGCGATTATATCAATCGAAATATTCCCGGAAGTTTCCGTTAGAGGCTTTATAGAAACAGTTCCGCTTCCGTCCCCATTGTTCTTAATCTCATAGTCAAAATAGGCAGACGATGTGGACTCCACAGAAATCTTTGAGTCCGCCGGAGAAACCTTGAATTCGACTTCCCTTGTTTCCGTAGGAACAACAGTGAACGTGGTTGTGCCTGCAACGTTGAATTCATAGTCCCACGCAACCCTTACTGCACACTGGGCTTTCGCGCCGCCGTCTGTAACGCAGGCGAGAGTTCCGCTTCCCTCCTTGATTCCTGAAATCTCAACCTGTCCGTTTCCTTCCGCATCGCAGCCGAGGTCGCGGTATTCAAAGTAGTCCTCGCCCACTCCCTGGGACATTGTCCAGGTAAGAATCGCGTCCGCAGGGCTTACCGTGTATCTCAGAATCTTTGAATGGAACGGCTGGACTTTTCTTGAGTTCGTCTCAAAGACAAGGCTCTTTCCGGCCTCTACAATCACAGTGCATTTTGCGACACTTGAGCTGTCCGGAAGCTGAGCCATAACTGTAGCCTCGCCGACTGAGACAGGATAGATTGTGACTTTCTGTCCGTTTCCCATTACGCGAGCCACTTCCGCTCCGTTCGCCCCCTCGCAAGTCCAGATGAGATTGTTGTAGTCGTTGCTGCTTTCAGCGTTCTCGATTGTCGCCTTGAGCTGGCTTCCGCTTGAGCCTTTGAGAATCGTCATGTAAGTCTTGTCGAAACTTACAGTCTTTTCCGCAGTGCCGGGAACAACCACATAGAACTGCAATGTGCTTGCAGCTTTCTCATGCGAGCAGGTTATCACAGCCTCGCCGCTTTTAAGCGCGGTTATGTAGATTGACTGCCCTTTCACTGTTCCATCGGAGCTGATTCCAGTAACCTGAACAATGTCGCTGTCCGAAGTTGTCCATTTAAGGTTGTACTGGTCGGAATTTGTGACTCCAGTTCCTGTAAGCGTCGCGCTCAGGCTCTGGCTTTTTCCCTTGTTCACAGTATAGATTGTTGTGGAAGCCGTTATATAAACAGCATCAACAGCCTTCTCCTTGACGTAGACCATCATCTCGGAGCTTGCCTGCTCAACGCCGGTGCTTGTCGCAACAAGCCGTGCCTTCACGGTTGTCGTACCAGAGCCTACAGCCGTAATCTGCGCCACAGACTTTGTTCCCACAATCGAGCAGATATTGCTGTTCTCGACAGAATACTCAATATGTGTTGAGACCGTTGTAGTCGGAACTTCCATATTCACAAACTGCACGCTGCCCTGCTCAATCGTCATGCTTTCCTTCGGGAACGAGAATTCAGAATACTGCTGCACGTTCACGATTATCTGCTGGTCATAAGCCGCCTTCGGGTGGTGAATCGTTATCGTGACGCTTCCAGTCTGCTTCGGCGTAATCGTGCATACATTCGCTGAATACTGGAAATCGATTATGTCATACACATCAAGCGACCAGCTGAAATTGTACTTGTCGTTGGCGCTTCCGTTCACAAGAGTCGCCGTTACCGTCTTCGCTCCGTCCGTCGGCTTCATCGTGATTATGCTGCTCGGAACGCTGATTGAGCACTCGCTTTCCTTCACCTCATCGCAGACAGCAAGAATCTGCGCCGGATAAGCTGCTTTCGGGTGCGATACTGTTATGTAAGTAGTTCCTGCTTTCAGCGCGCGGACTTTTCCGACCTCGTTCTGTCCGTAAACAGCGCATATTGAAGAGTCATTTGTAGACCAGACGAAATCGGAGAAATCGCTCTGCTTTCCGCCGACCAGATCCGCCGTAATTGACGTGTACGTTGTTCCGACATTAAGGTTCATAACGCTTGACGTGAGCTGAATATAAGGATTTGCCGCGGCTGCAACCGGGTCAACGCACTGGGCTATAATCTGGAGAGGATACTGGCAGTACTTGCTTGTCACGGTAATCATCGCAGTTCCGATTCCGTTTCCATGAAGAACCGCAGTCGCGCCGCTTGAAGTTACATCCACGACATTCGGATTGCTTGAAGTCCAGCTGTAGCCGTCAAGAACAACCGAGTCAGAATTCTTCACAGTAACAGATACGTTTTTTGTGTTGCCCTCGCCAACCGCGACAACATTGCTGCTTGTCGTAAGGTAGACATATCCTGCAAGCTCCTCAGATGAATTTCCGACAACGACAAGAACCTTCTTTGTAAGCTCGGTTGCTGTGTGCGAGATTGTGATTTCCGCCTGGCCGCTTCCGACCGGCTTTATATATGCGGTTCCGTTTGCAGACTGGGCTGAAATTTTGGCGATGTCCTCTTTATCGATTGAGAACTGAAATCCGTTTGTGTCCGCGCCGGAATAATTTGCAAGAACAGCCTGAAGTTTCTGCGCGGAATCATCACGGAGCATCGTGATAACGTCCTGCGATGAGATATAGACAAGCGGCTCTGCCTCCGGAATGACGTACTCGCTTCCGACACGCACATAGATTTTCAGCGTGTTCTGGCTTTCTGAATGCGAGATGTTTATCACAGTCTCGCCCTCGCCTGCCGCCGTTATAGTCGCGGAAGTTCCGTTCGCCTGTACTGTAGCGACTGATTCATTTTCAGCCTGCCATTTTATTGAGGAATACTTGCCTGCAGAAAGATTCACCGCGCTCACATTCACAGCCGCAGTTTTTCCGGCCGATTTCAGCGAGACAACGTTCTGCGTGGTTGTAAGATAAACCTCCGGGTCAGTCTGAACTGTTCCGACAGGATAGACTGTTATCTTGAAGTCGCATGAGTATCCGTCGATTGAGCCTGTAAGCGTGCAAGCTCCGGCTTTAAGGCCTTTTATTGTGCATGAGAGAGGATTGTAAGAATTCTTGTCCACTGAAATAACCGCCGGGTCGGAAGTTGTCCAGGTGAACATCGAGAAGTCGTAGCTTTTTGTCTCGTCTGTCTCCTCGTCGTACTCATCGAATCCGACCGCGTTGCAGAAGACAGTCGCTTCCTTTCCAGCCTCAAAGTTGTAATAGAGCTTGTCGGAATAAAGAGCCTTCATGCTCATCAGCGTCTTCTCGTCATCGGCTGTCATGACAAGGACTGTCTTGTCCTGCTCCGCCTTGCTGTGGCTCACTGTTATATGCGAGATTGTCTGTCCTGTTCCGTAGGACGGAGCTTTTATTGTGGCGGAAGTTCCGTTTCCCACAACAGAAAGCCTTGTGTCGTCATTGCTCCATTTTATGTTCTGCTCATCTGATGAGGACTTGTTCTTTCCGTTTAGCCCGACAGAGTATTCAGTCTCGCTTCCGTTCAGGACACGCACAAGACCGTTTCCTGTAAAATAAAGGGGCTCTTCAAGAATTGCGTCCTTTCCAAGAACCTTAACGAGAATTTCAGTCGTGTAGACAATCTTCGGATGGCTCACGGTGATTACGGCAGTTCCCTCGGCTTTCGGCGTGATGTACGCAGTTCCGTAGGCATAGGTCATCGCGGCCGCCCTTGAATGAACTGCGCTTCCGTCCGTTGTCTCAAGAGATATGACATCTCCGCTTCCAGATGACGGCGAGCTTTTCACAGTCCAGACAAAGCCCTTCTCGTCTCCGTCATCGCCGCCGCGAAGGCTCACAGATACAGATGTCGTATCCGCGCCGACTTTTGTCCTTATATAGTTCTGGCTTGTCGTGATGTAGCAAGAGGCATCAACAGCGTCCTTCAGCTGCCCTGTTACAATGCAGAGAACCTCCCTCGGATAGGCGGCTTTCGAATGCGATATGATAAGCTTCGCGCTTCCGTTTGCAAGACCGCGCAGCACAACCTGGTTTCCGACAGACGAGACTATCTCTGCCGCGCTCAGGTTGTCGAGGGAATAGCTGTACTCATCAACCGAATACTCGCCTATGTCGATGTTCTCAAGCTCGCAGGTTACAGTCTGCTCGTCAGTTCCATTCAGGGTAATCATTGTCCTGTCCGGATTTATGTAGACATTCTTCACAATTGTGATTACACGGCAGAGAATATCAAGAGGATATGCCGCATCCGGATGGGTGATTCTTAAAGTGCAGCTTCCGCCTTTGAGAGGAGTTACAACCGCATTGTTTCCGTTGAATGAAAGTCCAACAGGGACTTCGTCTGAATCCTTTGAGACAATCTCCCACTTGAACGCGCTGTCCAAAGAGCCTTCCTTTCCATTCACCAAGGAACAGTTTATTGTCTGCTCGCCGTCGCCCTGGTTCATTGTAAGAATGTTCGTGGAAGTCGTTATATAAGGAACATTTGTGGCGTCCGCAAAGACATAGACTCCCATGTAGTACGGATAGCTCGCCTTGCTGTTTGTAACCTTGATTCTCGCATAGCCGGAATCCTTCGCAGTTATGAGGCAGTACTGGCCGGTCGGCTGGATTGTGGCGACAGATGAGTTGTCTATTGTCCAGGTATAGCCGTCGATGTCGGAAGCGTCTCCGCCGTAGAGAGACACAAAGACCTTTTCCGTAACGCCCGGACTTGTCTGGATAATCGAAGTGTTTGAATAAATGTACGGCTCAGTCGTTTCCTCATATCCCTGCTCAAAGCCTGAGACCGTTATTATGCAGGTCGCGTCATATCCGCCGTAAGAACAGCGGAGCGATGTCTGTCCTTCTGCAAGAGCCGTTATCGTCACACCGAAATTCGAGGCTGTGTCGCAGCTGATTATCTTCGAGTCATAAGACCACTTGAACTCGCAGTCTCTTTGGCTTGAGGCTGGGTTCACCTTTATTGTAATGTAGTCCATCGAGCCGACTTTCATTGAAAGCGTTGACTTTGCAAACGAAAGCGAGCTGATTTTCACACCGTCATCATCGCCGCCGCTGTCTGAGACATCGTTCCAGTGGCAGCCTGAAAAAACAAGAGCCGCCGCAATCATGAGCAGCGGAACAGCATTTCTTAAAAATTTCATCTTTCACTCCAGAGATTTTTTTTCAATGTCTATTCGTGCGCTCATTTTTGTTTCAGTTTTCTATAATGAAAAATCCGCTTCTATAAAATTTCTATTCGTGTCTGCGGACTGTCCATATCCGTTTTATTTTCAGCGTGTCCTTACATATTTCTGTTCAGCCTGATTCACCTTGCACGGCGGAAGCTCAAGCGGCACATTCGTGATAAGCTTGATTTCCGTTCCGCTCTTGATTTTTATCGTAGGCTTTATGTCAAGCGCGCGGTCGATAATCTTGTTCCCGATTTTTGTCGACTGCGCCCACACGTCGGTCATCGCGTTCTGGATATACTCGTTGTTCTGGCTGTTTATGCTCTTTGACATATCGGTCTGAATCATAGAGTAGACGGCAATCATTCCAAGAGCCTTCATTGTCGCCCACGGATGGTTAGACACGCTGCCCCTGTATCCGCTTGCCCCCTGCGCACTCACTCCGTTCATGTTGCCCAAAGAGATTCTGTAGCCGTCAGGACGTATAAGAAGATTCCATGCCACCTGCACCTTGTTCTGTCCATAGCTGACAGAGCTGTTGTAGGTCGCGTAAAGAAGCGAGCCTTCGGGAATAAGAAGAAGCGAATGGTCGTAGCTTGAGTACACATTCTGCGTCACTCTGGCAATCACAACGCCGGGATTGTCCGTGTTTATCGCCGTAACAAGCGCACCTGAGATAATCGTTCCGTCCCAGAGCGTGTTGTACGGAAGAAACTGTCCGTTTCCTGTTCCGCTTCCCTGATTGTTGAAGAATTCCTCGCGGTTAGACTGGTAAGCCGCGCTTTGGCTCTGGCTTGTGCCGCCGTAACTTCCGCTAGAGCCGTAGAGGGAATTCTGAATCTGCTGTGTGCGCTGCATCTGCTGCGCGATGTACTCCTCCTTTGTCATTCTTGACGAGGCGGCCATCTGCGGAAAATTTCCGTTCATTACCGCGCTGACAATATTGGAGTTCGCGTTCGCCGCCGCATAGTTCTGTCCGGCGATTCCCTCGATTTTTCTAGGAGACTTTGAATTCCTTGTGTCCGGTCTGTCAGACTTTGCGGATGAGGCCGAGCGGCTTCCGACAGACGTTACCGGAGCAGTTCCGCTTTGAAGCTCAGGAGGCAGCGTGGAGAGAACATCGTCCGCGTCCTTTTCGCTCATCGGCATATCACCTTTCTTCTCTTCCTCAAAAATCTGCTGGACATCATCTTTCACATCGGGAGCTTTCTCAGTCCTTTCCTTGAATTCAATTGCTGTCTTGCTGCCGGACTTGTCAAGCTCACGGCTTTGGATTTTTTTCTTTGACTTTGCCGAGCCTGCCGCCATAACGATAAGAAAAATCACTGCGACCCCGATAAAAATTAGCGCAAGGATATTGCCCACGTTAAGCTCGCGCGCCTCGTCCTTTTCCTCTTCAGGAGGCGGAAGCTCCTCGTCCTCGCTCTCAATCTCGTCGTTCAGGTTCACAGGAGAGGCGTCAAGCTCAAGGTTCTCATCCTCATCAATATTATTTTCCAACCTGGGCCTCCTCTTCCGCGGCGATTTTTTCCGCAATTTTCTGGCTTGTCTTTTTCTTCTCTATCACGACTTTCTGCTTTCCAAGACGGAGAGTGATTTTGTTCACAAGGCGCGGAACGACAAACACATTCTTCTTCACGGAATAGTTCTCTATCTCGTTCTTCTCGTTGAAAAGGACAGGAAGCTTTTTCTGAAGCACAATCTCGTCCACCTGAATATAGGTTGACTGTCCGTCATCGTAGACACGCTTTGGCAAGAATTCCGGCTTCTTGAACATCGAGTATTTCATCTTGTAGTCGAATGACAGAAGCTCAGGATTCGAGATTCTGATGAAGTCGTTCTCGACGGAGCGGCTTTTTTCAGCCGTGCTTTTCGCATAGACATTTTTTCTTCCGGGATATGTGAATTTCACAATCGCCATGTGCGTGTCGGCAAACGACTTCACGCGCAGATGGTAGACACGGCGGTCGGTTATGATGATGAGGCTTGAGTCCAGCTTTGAGAACGCTGGCTTCACAAAAAAATGCTGCACTTCCTCGCCTGTTTCAGAATCAATAGAAACTGCTGCAGTGAGTTCCCACACGCTCTCATCCTCGGAAAAGAAAGCCGAAGCAGGTCCTTTTACGGTCTCGCCACGCTCAAGGACAATGTCCGTAAGGTGGTACGGCTGGGCGTAAATCTCGTACACAAGATTCTCATTATATTGGTAGAAGAAAGTTCCGCTTTTATAGTTCTCCGGTTTTACAGTCGCTTTCTTCTGGCTTTCCTTCACAGCGTCATAGCCGGTTTCAAATCCGCGCTCAAGCCCAGAAGCGTCTTTCTGCTCCGGAATGTAGACAGGACGGTCAACAAACACAACAGTGTCCTCCATATCCTGGACTTTCAGCTCCTCCTGAACGTAGTAGCCGTTCAGTTCCGCCTCGTTTCTCTGCTCCTCTTCCTCAAGCGATTTTGCGCCGCTGTCGTCAAAGTCCGTCTGGTTCACGCTCTTCTCAAGGTCTCTTGTCGTTGAGCATGACAGAAGCAGGAATGCCGCCGCCAGAACCGACACGTGCCGGTCGATTTTCTTTCTAGTTTTCATTTTGGTTCTCCTGAATAGAGTTTCGTGTTTATTTCCTTCATGTCGAATGCGGTTATATAAATTCCAAGAGGATTGTCCTTTATGTCGTCTTCGCTCGGCTGCAGTGTCTTCACGCTTATGACCGCGCGGTAGGCCACATTGCTCACGACCGAGCCTGAGACCTGCCGTGTCAGAACCTGATAGTCAATCTGATATGAATCTTTTGAGAGCTTCAGCGGCTCGGTCTGGAAAAGCACTTCCCTTGTGCGCGTGCCGAAATATTCAAACGGCTTCTCCTCTTTCACAAGCGATGAATACTTTGAGGCTGTTGTGGAGGTCAGGATGTGGTAGATTTTATTGACAGACTTTTTCATCACCGTCTTGTCAGTTGAGAGCGTGTGATAGAGGTTAAGAAAATCCTTCACCTGATACTGGACGGCGACTTCCGGGACATTGAAATTCTGGTAGTTCTTCCGCGAGACCGGGCCGACATAGGATGCCTGCCCGAAATCATTCATCGTCACAATCACAGGGATTGAGTCAGGCTGGGCGACCGCATACAGGCTGATTCCGATTGAGAGAAAAAACGCTAGGCAGGAGATGACAGCCACAATCCGAAGAATATGGTTCTCCCGGCGAATCTGTCCTGTAATCCAGTCGAAATGCTCAAGCTGCGGATAGAACGGTGTCTGCACTTTTCCGGCAGGAGGATATTGTTTTGTACTCATAAAGTATCTCCAAGAAAGGGCGGGCAGATACTTTTGCTACAGATTACAAATTTTCAAGACTACAGTCAATATTGATTTTGTTACATATCTAAATATTTTGTAATAAAAGAAATTTTATTCACGCTTTCCGGGATTTCTACTGTTTCTCGGCACGCCTGCAACACGGATGCTTGAGTCAGTTATCTGGCGCGAGAGGCTTCTTATTCCGTCCTTTATCTCGACTGACTTTCCCAGAAGGTCATCTTTCTTCAGCTGCCAGACAGGAACATAGACAAGGGATTCACCGCTTCTTATGACAAGCGCATCGTTCCAGCTCTCGTCCTTGTCAAACGAGATTACATTCTCGACAGTTCCGCTGATTCCGCCGCCCGCATAGAGCGAAAGTCTTCCGCCTGATTTCTGGAATTCGTCAAAGAATGTGTTGTACCGCCCTGTCGCGACAAGGACTTCCTTCCAGTCATCTTTAAGCTCGTAGAATCCGGCTTTTCTGACGGCAAGATTCATTTCAGAAAGAAAAGCAAGACGGTTCTGCATATCAGGGCTTAGAAGACGGGAACTTATTTTGCCCGGATATTTCTCAAGCTCCTCGTCAAGCTTAGTCCAGCGTCTTGCAACAACAAGATTTTTCTGCGCCGCAAGAATTTCTTGCTGTGTCCGCTCCCCGACCATCTGTGTCGCGATGTACGAGAGAGTTTCCCTCATAGTCCGCCTAATCATCTCAGGCTGGAAATAGACACGCTTTCCGTTTTTATCCCTGCCGTTTATGCAGATGTGCGCATGGCGGTGCGCCGTGTCCGTGTGAACCGCCCCCTGCCACAAAAGCTTGTAGCCTGTCATGGTCTCGGTTCTCCTTATGAACTCAGAGGCAAGGACTTTCAGGTTCACGTTCTGGTTTTCAGGCGAGATTATGAACTTGAAATGCTCGGGAACTTTCGCGACCTCGTACTCGGAATTTTCCGTGCCGAAAAGCTTAGGCTTATCCAGGACTTCATTCTTGTTTTCCTGCGGCATATAGGTTGAAAGATACTTGTCATGAGCCTGCATCGAGGAACTGTGCGAGACCTTAAACATCACGCGCTGGTCTTTCTGGTTTGCAGAATTTGAGAGCAATGCTCCGCCTCGCCCGCTGCCTGAGAACCTTCCGCCGTCATCACGACCGACACGTGTCGGTTTTGCCGCAAGCAACTTCGAGAGCCGCCACATGTCGTCCTTCTTGTACGGAACTTTTCTTACCTTGTAGAGGTCTTCCTCATAACGCTCCTTAGTCGGGCGGCTGGAGAATATGTCTTTTATCGAACGGGATTTCATTGGCAGCACCTAAAAATCAGCGGATTCATGGGAGAAAATAATAAATTGGAACTTCTCTTTTTCGTTCTACATATTGGATTCGCTCCTCATACTCCTGAGTTTCGCCCTCGACCCCAAGAACTTTTACAGGTCTGATAAGGTGATTTCGAACAATATGCTTTTTTCCATCATTTCTTAGAAAATAAATCTGATTTATTTCAATTTTTATTTTTTGGCCTATATGATTTTTTGCCACATCATAGAGAGCATTGTCCTCAATTTCTATCTCTTTTCCTTTCGGCATTGAAAGATAGACATATCTGCACAAAGTTGAACTGTTGCTGTATTTTACAAGACTGACATAGTTCACAGTGCACTCAATGGACTTTGATTCGCTTTTCTTTTCGCCAAGATTAAGGCCGTATACAAATAGAAGCAAAGCAAATAAAATAAGAAAAACAAAAAAACAGATAATTTTTTTCAGCACACTATCATCATAATAATAAGACATTGTTATTTCCTCCTTTTTTATTTATCAATTTTCAGAGACCGATATTGTTCGGCAAAATACAATGATTCAATCATTTCAAGCACAAATTTTCTGTCTTTTTCCTGTAAATCATCAAAATGGTTTTCGCAGCTCTGCCCAACGCTCAGCTTATTTCCTGTCAAAAGCCATTCGTAAGAAACAGATACTCTTCTTGAAATTTTCAAAAGCTTTATATAGTCAAGATTCAGTCTCTGTTTTCTCCAATTGCAAAGCTCCTGTATGCTTACAATGTCGCTTATCGTCTCAAAGAACTCCGTATCATAATTTTTGCTAAAATTCTGCGTTTTCAGTTCAAGTGCGTTTTCAATTCTTGAGACTATGGAGCATGGTGTCAAGTCAAAATCAGAAAGACATTTCAAATCCAGATTATTTTCAAGAGCTCCAAACAGCAGCCAGTGAACAGACACTTTCAGATAATCTGAGATTTTTTGCAGCATCAGCGGAGCAGGTATTGTCCCCCTTTTTCTCCATTGTGCAAAGGCGGAATTACTTATGCCTATGGACTTTGAAAAATCACTGTCTCTTATTTTCATTTCACTCAGGCACTCTAAAATTCTATTGTACATATATTTATCTCCATTCTCATTCCTAAATCAATTCACCAGCACAATGCTTTCCATAAGTCCGACAGCTTTTTCAGAATACGGAACAATGTTTTTCAGTCCGAAACTGAGCCAGTTTTGTATATTGTCCGTGTCTCTTATTCCATAGGAAATTCTTGTTTCTTTATCCTGCACAATGGAATTGAATTCTTTCAGGCCGCCGGTTACAAGTGACAGAAGAAATGTATCTATCCTAATCCGCATGTCGTTATCGTGCTGCAATAAATTGCTTACAAGGTCAGGAATATTGTGCATCCAGTCCTCCACAAAAAGGAGAAAAGTGTTTTCATCTTTTGTATAAAGCGTTTTTTGATTCATCGAATTTCGCAGCACATTTCCCCGGAAAAGATTCCGCACAAAAACGCCGTTCAGCTGCAATATGCTGGAAAGTGTCTGCATAAGCTCACTGATTGGCTCTGAAGAATCCTCATCCTCTCCAATAAAATAAAAATTTGCCCCCAGATAATCGTCTTTTCCTATTTCTATTTTTCCACTTGAATATTCCTTCGTAAGAGTTTTCTCCGCTTCATCCCTGTTTTCAGCTTCTATCTCCACCGTCTTGCAGTACTCTTCGACAATATCTATTTTATAGCTTCTCATTATTCTGCCTTCTCATGAAACCTTATCTTCAAGTTTTCTATAGTAAAAATTTCTGCGCAGTTCTGCCCAAAAGTATCAATGTTTCAGTTTTTTCTTATGTTCCTTTATCTCCATTACAGCCTTTTTCAGATTTGCTTTTGCTTTTTCATAGGACTTCGCTTTTGGTTCTCCAAGAACAAGTCCCTTGTAGCGATGCCTCCATGCGTTATAAAAAAACATCTTGTCCGCAATCTCTTTGCCATTTTTGTAGAAAAGCACCTCATATTGCGCACGGACGACATTCTTTTGTAGCCGTGCCAGCTCTGAATTATAAAAGGAATTCTCCTTTCTGCGCTCACGCTCTTTTTTTGTCATTTTCTCATAATCCCTTGTGCTATTTTTGTTTGAAAATCATCAAAATGTTTTCTGATTTCCCAGTGCGCTTCTTCTACATTCATTCCGTCAAAGCAGTAGTCGCCGCTTATGCTTCGCCATGGGCACAATTTTCCGTATTCATGGTATGCGCTTTCGCAGTTATTACATTTGGCATTAAGAATTTCATTTTCTGTTATTTTCATTTTTCTCCTCGACCGACACGTGTCGGTTCAGTGCTTTTCTGAATATTCCGCCAGCAGAAAATGTGCGGTGGTCCTGCCTTATCCGCTTTTCAATTCCAATCAATTCATTATCTACGGAAGAGCTTTCAAACATGTTCAGATTGCAGAAATTCTCAATAGTTTCCACTGCATTTTTCTTATCCAAAAATTCAACATTGACGCTGACATCGGAAGAATTCCTCATCGCAGAACTCCAGGCTGAATACCAACTCAAATATATTTTTTTTCTGAGCCGCCATTCTTCAATTTTATTATCAGGCTTAGCCAAAACCAAAAGACAGAACCGAGGTCTGCACATTCCTCTGTCGATGTCATAATCCACATAAAATTTTCTCAAAACACCGGAATATTTTTTTCTGAAGAAAGTCCAGCGGCTGTTGCTCCATATTCTCCAGGCACGGAACATTATATCTGCCATCTCCACATTTTCCTGAAGTCCGCACCAGCCGGCATCAAGAGAAATCCTGCACAGCAAATCCGGCGAATTTCTTATCGCCTGAGCTATCAACAACTTTCTCTTTTTTGAAAAATACATATTTTCCACCAATGACATATAATTTCATATCTAAACCTGTAATAAATATGTCATTATAGAAATATCTTGTCAATATATAAATATTTCTTATAAAAATACAAATTTCCAAAATCTTAGTAAAAAACTCAGCAGAACCAAGCCGTACTACACAGCTAATTATAGAAGAAAACAGACAGCCGCATTACACAAAAAACGCACGTAATACATATAATTCCAGAACTGGAAACAAAATAGCACGGCTTGTAGCACAAACCTTTATCTTGCGTCCAAGAGTTACTCTTTTTTCTCTTTTGCTCATTTCCACTCTTTTCAATAACGGCTCTTTTTCAGAAAATTCTTCTAATGACTTGAAAAGCACGACTTTATCGGAAAAACTTCTTTTTTTTCATAAGACGAACCGACACGTGTCGGTTCAACAGCAGCAGCTGACACACCTGCCCTTGAAAAATCCTGAATATCGGTCTATAAATTGAACTGAACTTCTGCCCGCCCGAAGGAGTTCACAATGCTTATAATCGCAGAAAAGCCGAATGTCGCAGAGGAATTCGCCAGCGCACTCTCGTGCAGGAAAACCGGCGGAATATATTCCGGCAAAGACATCACAATCACAAACTGCAAGGGGCATCTGTTCAGTCTGGAAGAACCGAAACACTACACTTCCGAATATCTTCCAGTCATCCCGGACAGATTCGGCTACCGCACAAATCCAAAGACATCAGAGCAGACTAAAATTGTCGTCAGCCTTCTGAAAAAGCACCGCAACGATGAAATACTGATTGCAACCGACGCAGACCGCGAGGGCGAAGTCATAGCAAGGGAATGCCTTATAATGGCAGGAATCACGAATTTCAGCAGGATAAAAAGGTTCTGGGTTTCGCAAGCTCTCACCGCCGAGGTTATAAAAGACGGAATCAGAAACGCAAGGCCGCTTGCAGAATACAACACGCTCTCCGCACAGGGCTTTGCACGGCAGCACGCGGACTGGCTTGTAGGAATGAACTTCTCAAGATACATAAGCCGCGCCGCAAACAAAAAGCTCCCAGTCGGCAGAGTACAGACAGCGATTCTAAGCGCAATCTCGGAAAGATGCGACGCAATCAGGAATTTCAAAAGCCAAAAATACTTTGAACACTACGGAATATTCCGACCGACACGTGTCGGTTCAAGCAACGCAGGCTGCGCAGGAATATATTTTGAAAACAGCACGACAAAATTCCCGGATGATTCAAGAAGCCGAAAACTGAAAGAATGTGCCGGGAAGAAAGCAATCTTGAAAGAAAAAAAGGAAGAGGAAAAATCCGTTGAGCCACCGCAGCTCTACAACCTGAACTCAGCGCAGAAAGACGCATTCAGGTTTTTCGGCTACAGCGCAGACGAGACGCTCTCAATAATCCAGTCGCTATATGACGACCTGAAATGCGTTTCATATCCGCGCACTCCGTCCAAAGTCATGGGAAGCGGAAACACAGGACTTTGCCGCGATGTGTTTGACAAGCTTTGCAAAGCATATCCTAAATACAGGCAGCTTGCCGAATGCGAGGATTTCTCAGCATCAAACAAGAGGTGCTTCAACGACAAAAAACTCGAAGCCCACCACGCCCTGATTCCGCTGAAAGCCCTTCCTGAAAACGCAGGCGAGAAGCAGATGAACGTCTACACTCTGATTCTTGAGCGTTTCATGGCGGCCTTTCTCCCGGAGGCAAAATATATCCAGCAGGTCTATATTCTTGAAACAGAAGGAAAAACTTTCAGAATTTCAGGAAGAAAGACAACTGAGCCTGGCTGGAAAAAGTTTTCTGACATACTGTCCGACCGACACGTGTCGGTTCAAAGTGAAGAAACAGAAAACGAGGCTCAGTGCCTTGACGGAATCGACTGGAACTCGCTTGTCCTTTCAGAAATTGAGACAAAAGAAAAATGGACCAAGCCTCCAAAATATTTCAACGAGGCAAGCATTCTCTCGTTCATGGAAAACCCGAAGCCCGACCGACACGTGTCGGTTCATGATGAGCAAAACGAAAGACTTGTCGGGCTTGGAACTCCGGCGACGCGGCACACATTCATCCCGAAACTCACAGCGAACGGATACATTGAGGTCCAGAACAAGAATTTCATCTGCACAAAGCTCGGCGAGACGCTCCTTGCAGCTTTGAGAAATTCCGCGCTGAAACAGGTCGCCGACATCTCAGCGACAACTCAATGGGAAAAGGATCTTGCGGAAAATCCTGAAATCTTCGAGAAAAAAATGAAGGACTTTGTGAGGCAGGCTGTCAGCACTGAAATCAAAATCGACCGCTCAGGAATCACGGCGGATGAAATCAAATGCCCAGTCTGCGGAAAGCCTGTCAGGGAAAGCCAGAAAAGCTGGTTCTGCACAGGCTACAAGGACGGCTGCAAATTCAAGTCGCTATGGAAAGAGACACGCGGAGCAAAATTCACGAAGTCGGACATAAAGACCCTATGCGAGGGAAAAAAGACTTCTCTTAAAAAATGCACGAAAAAAGACGGCGGAAAGTATGAATGCCGCTTCATACTGAACAAAGAAAACTCGTGGGAGCTTGAGCCGGTGTTTGAGAAAAAGAAAAAAAACTGAACCGACACGTGTCGGTCGTAAGCAACATCAAGGCTTGTGGGAAACTCAGAGGCACTTCCAGATGCCGCCCGTGCCTAAGCGCGGCGAGTTTTCCATAAGCCCTCATTTCTCATCTTGAAAAAACAGTTTGACATATCAAGGTTATTGTGCTTATTTAAACGAATCGGACATTGATATGCGGCGAAACATTAGGCTCGGAGAATAACAAAATCCTGCAAATTCTTTTGACAGCTGCATAGCCAGCCCGACAAGGAATCTGCCAGAATGAAATACACACTTGAACACGTCAGAAACAAGCACCTGACAATCTGCGAGCGCACGCTTATCCAGCTCAGGCTCAAGGACGGACACACAGTCTACTCAATCGCAAAGGAAATAGGCTGCGCATACAACACCGTCAAGAATGAAATCATAAGAGGCTCAAAGGAAATGTACAGAAGCCACCGTCTGTGCTACCGCGCGGAAACAGGGCAGGAAAAATACGAGGCAAACCGCGCCAACTGCCACAGAACCGGAAAATTCCGTGAATGCGCGGAGTTCATAAAATGTGTTGAGAGAGATTTTTCAAGTCCTCTGAAAAAATGGTCGGTGGATGCATCTGCCGGAAGGCTCAAAGCAGAACGGTTTTTCACAAAGAAAAATTCAGTCTGCACAAAAACGCTCTATAACTGGATTCACAAAGGAATTATGGAAGTGAGAGTCTCAGACCTGCCTGAAAGCCTGAGACGGAAAAGACAGATCCATAAAAATAGAACAGGAAAGATGAGGCTGGGAAACAGCATAGAAAACAGGCCAGCGGAAGTCGCAACACGGAACACATTCGGACACTGGGAAATCGACACTGTAATCGGAAAAAAGAAAGGAAAGAACGCTGTCGTCCTGACGCTCGCCGAGCGCAAGACGGATTTCTACATAACGCGGAAGATTCCAGCGAAGGCAGCCAGTGCGGTCAATTCGGAAATCAAGCGGCTGTTCTCAGACTTTGGAGAAAATCCAGAGAAAATCTTTAGGACGCTGACATCGGACAGAGGCCTTGAGTTTGCATCGCTTGCGGAGGTTGAAAATGAAGGCACAAAAATATACTTCGCGCATCCGTACTCGTCATACGAGAGAGGAATCAACGAGCGGCACAACAGAATTTTAAGACATTTCATCCCAAAAGGCACAGACATCAACAAAATCTCAGAGGCAGAGCTTGAGAGAATTGAAGACCTGATAAACGGACTGCCAAGAAAAAGACTAGGCTATAAGACTCCAGAAGAACTTTTTAATGAGCAACTTGATTTAATCTACAGGCGTTGAAAAAAAATTCAAAAAATAGTGCAATTTGATATTGCAATTTTTGTAAATTTTTTTATAATTCTTAATAAAATATCTCATACAAAAAAATGAATTTTTTTGTTTACTATGATATAAAATAGCGTTTTCAATACACTCTTTATAATTTAGCAAATTAATTTTTTCATCTAATGCCATTAAAATATTTATTTTAAACTCTGCATCACTTTTTGCTTTTTTAAGAAGCATAATTTTTTTCAAGAATTTCCATTTTTCATTTTCTGTAACATTTGCTCCATGCTGACGGTAATAT
>ERZ808278.583-NODE-583-length-22323-cov-5.583618_pt1 | contig 22323 bp, 42 predicted proteins | sample MGYA00521239_ERZ808278 | MGnify/ENA primary metagenome ERZ808278 (study PRJEB31516, sample SAMN03275600) | gut metagenome | biome: mammalia-associated habitat; material: feces | host: Papio cynocephalus | place: Kenya | collected 2012-07-17 ... | reverse complement strand
AGGTCTGCCCCTCTAAGGTTTGCCCATCCAAGGTCTGCCTCTCTAAGGTCTGCCCATCCAAGGTCTGCCCCTCTAAGGTTTGCCCATCCAAGGTCTGCCTCTCTAAGGTCTGCCCCTCCAAGGTCTGCCTTTCTAAGGTCTGCCCCTCCAAGGTCTGCCCCTCCAAGGTTTGCCCATCCAAGGTCTGCCTCTCTAAGGTCTGCCCCTCTAAGGTTTGCTCTTTCTCCCTTTTCCCCGCTGGTTAATATCCATTCTTTATGCTTTTTTAGTATCAATTCAATATCTTCTTTATTCATTTTTATCTTCCTTTCAGTATGTCAACGCTTAATCTCGCACGCTTTACTAACTTCCTCGACCATCAGGCATATCAGTTTATTTCTGGCTCCATTTTCACCCATAAAGCGACGGTACCAGCCCGATTATTCCAATGTGTTAGCCTTGATAATCATCTGGGTTTTCGCCCTTATAATCATTCTTTTGCGACTGTTCATCTATCCACCTGCTTTCACCGACATACAATTTCGATTTTGCCGATTATTGTGATAATTCCCGCTACAAGTAGAAGCACCCATGCTATCAGTGGGAACCTAACTTCAACCTGAATAGGCTGAAACACGTATGTAAACACCTTGCGAATTATGTTCATTTTTCACCTTCCCATTCGGATACCAACTTACATTGTCCACTATTTTCACCACAGTACGGACATTTCTTGCCTGTCAGCATTTTCAGCATTGCAGCTTCGAGTGATGGATTGTAACTCTTTGGAAGTAGTGACACTGGCTCTTTTGCTGAACACGCAATAATCATTGCTATTGCTCCGAAAATAATCAATATTGTCAGTGCAATTGCTGTTATCATTTTTTCCACCAATCCCCTCTGCTTCTAAACCACTCATCTGTTGTCTTAGCTCTTGTGGTAGTCCAACTATTAATCTCTGCCTGATGTGTTTTCTCTGCTATCATACAGTCTAAATCAGCGCGCCACACAAGGTAGGTTTTGCACTCTGCATGACAGCCTACTTTCCTACTTTTACAGTCTTTGCAGGGACTTATTCTCTCGCTCAACTTTCAACAGCCCCCTTTTATATGCCAACACTACGCCACAGTCAATCACCCTGCTTTTCAAAACATAAAACAAAGCCTTGTTTATTTGGGTTTCTTCAAGGATTGCAGATACACGAAAATGCATTATCCACATTGAAATAGCTGTTCTATGATTGTTATCTGTAATATGGTTCAATGTGCTGTTTACAACATCAATCCAGCGTTCAGGATTGTTAATCTTCGTCCCGTCGTGGAGTTTTACGGCTGGTACTGGCAATATCTCTCTAAAGGCTTCTGCTTCAACCTGCTTCATAGGTATCTTATCCGTTTTGCTAAAGGACTGCTGCAACATTTCCTTTGCTGTACCAGCGTCCTGCCGGTACTCCTGCACGGCCTTTTTGATAGCAAGGTAATTAGAAAATATATCCCTTACATAAGTAAAATGTGGTATCGTTACGTTTTCTGCCATCACTATTTCTCCAATGCAAACACTGTTTTGCCAGCCTTGTACACTATTTGGTACTGAGGCATTGTTTTGTTTTCGCCTGTCCAAGACCAGCCGTGAGAATCTGCCTCTTCATCTAGTTTTTCTTGAGCCTTTTGTAAGTCCCCAAAAGCCTTATTTATCATCTTGACTGTACATTTTGCCTTTGTATTATCAGCATTATTGCTGTAGCAGATAGCAAACTTAGAGCTTGTCACATTATCATTTTTTTCAATAATTCTTGCTAGAAAATATTTTCTAGTACCTTTTCTATATACACTTAACATCTATCTTTCCTTTCTCTGTCAATTCCTTGCTTATTACATCACGAATAAAATCTAAACCTTTCTGGAATACCACTGTCTTTAGGTTGATATGAGTAGTCCCGTCGCGTTCCCATCTGCTTTCGACCTGTCTAAAATACCCTCTATCTATAAAATACTGATATGGCTCATTTCGCTTATTGAGAATATTTTTCTCTCTTAAGAAAGCAAACAGTTTATTCCTGCCTATGTTAGGTATATTGAGCACCTTGGCAGCACTCTTAATGTCTATGGTGTCAACAGAACCGGTAACAGCGTCATAAAACTCTGCTTTTGGCTTCATGTTAGTATTTTCGGCTAGAAGTTTTTGCTTTTCTTCTTCAGATACAACGAGAGCTTTTAAGGCTGACAAATAATCTTGTGGCAAATTATAGCTTCCAGTCTTCCTAATTGCAGGAAGAACCTCAGATGTTACCCAATGTTTAAACTTCTTTGCGGTTGGTAACTTACTGGTGAGAATTAGGCTGTACAGTCCTGATTCGTTAATCAGCCACCCGCCACGTTGGCCTAACTCAGGGTCATTTAGCCCCTGAGTTTTACTGTTCACCCTATCGTCTTCATCTACATGGTCTAAAATACCATGTGTTAAATCACTATATCCTAGAATGATTAGTACATCTTTACCGACAAACCAAGGCTCACCATCAATTACCATGGTCTGAACTTTGCCGAACTCTTTATTTTCAAAAATTTCTATATTGCTCATGCCTACCTCCTATATGCCAACACCAAGCCTTCCTCAAAGTCGTTATGCGTGATGTCCATTTTCTTTAAGTCTTTTCGTAGAGTAGCAAATTCTATCTTTTCTGTCTCAGTGGCAGCCTTTAGCCTCTCCACAATGTCCATCATGCTGTAAATCATCTTGATTGGTGCCTCTAGCGGATTGATTTTGCTTATCTCTTCCCTAGCCTGTAAAATCCGCTTATGGCCAAATCCAAATTCAGTATGTAGAATCCAAAGCCATATCCCTTCTAAATATTCCAAGCACCCTACCGAACACTTTTTAACGTGAATGTCGAGCCATGACCTACAATCTGACTCGTCCTTGGGCACTTGCTTAACCTCTCTAGGAATGTAATTGATTCTGCACTCCTCATTCAGGCCGTCCCATAACCACGGCACTGTTACATATACACGCTTGGCCTTTATCCCTGCCTCTATGTATTCTTTAACAAACCATTCCATTTTCAGAGCCATTCTGCCAATCTTCTTTGCACCCCAGCCAAAACATCTATGCATGGTAAACGCTATAGCTGGCAATACACGGCACTCACAGTACCGCTTTATTCTTCCCTCGTTCATATTAAAAAGCAACTTGGCAACCACCTTCGCTTTAGCCACAGGGACAACAGTCTTTGCAATAGTCTTAGCTGTAGCCTTTTCTTTTGCCCGCCGTTTTTTTCTTACTGCACTCATTCGTCAGCCTCCAAATATGCCTTTATCCCGTCCTCACACCGACTCTTTAAGCACATTTTTTCGTTCTCTGCCCATTCACAAAATAAGCATTTGCCTGGGTAAGAGATAGCGCACATAACTTTTGTCATGCCGTATTCTGATAATGTGCTTATATATTCAGCTACGTTGATATTCGCTTCTTCTAGTCTTGTCATTTCTTTGCCTTTCTATTCAGCCTCCGCTGTTTATTCAACTGGCCCCATTCAATCCAGCCACTAGGGCTATACTTCTTTGATGTGGCTACCCATATCAATTTCTTGTCAGGATATTTGTACCACCAAATTTTCCGCTTTAGCTCTCCCTGCTGAGTGCTCATGCCCTTTACATCTACATAAACTTCTTTGCCGTTGGCGAACCTAATAAAGAAATCAGGTGTGTAGGTAATAGCTCTGACTGCCTTTCCGTCTTTTCTAAAAGCTGGCTGTAATTCCACTGTTGGCTGACATATTATTTCTACAGGCTTTACATTCTCTATCAAGAATCTATAGAAATCTGCCTCTGCCTTGCTATCAAACAGTCTGCCGTATGCCTCTACTTTTTTGTTATGGTACTTCATCATAGCTCAATAGCCCTCATTCTCATATTTTTCTTTCGGTCTCTTCTGACATTAATATTCGACTTACCAGCCATTTCACATATACGGCTACCTAGAGCTTCATCAAAACTTATAATCTCATTGCTGGTCCACTCACTTGATATGAGTGTTACCAGTTTATTGTTGTGGCGGTAATTGATTATCTCCAAGGCAAGTGACAAATCTGCTTGACTTGGCCTGCTTATTTCATCACCAACAGGAACTTTGAGAAAATCATCAATGTACAGAACATCAACCTTTTTTATCTGGTCAATCAGGTCGGTGTACTCTTTGTCGCCGATATTCTTTTTTAGCTGTGTTGACATCTCCCGCCATATCTCATAGCGTAACTCTCGCCCCTCATATAGCAGCTTTCTAGCAATGGCTGTACAGATAAATGTTTTACCGCAGCCGCTCTGCCCGCCGATGAAGAACATTCCTACCGGCACTTGCAAAAACCCCATAGCCTTTGCCTTGATTGTTTTCTGCCACGGCTCATCAGTTTCGAACTCCTTCATTTTGTACTTTTTGAGCATTTCTTCCAGCCCGCTCTGCTTCATAAGCTGGATTGTTTTTCTAATCTTAGTACAGTCACACATAACTATATCTAAAGCAAACTTGTTATTATGTTCTCCTAGTACCGCTATAACACCTTTATTTCTGCACTTCGGGCAGTCATATCCATCTACCTTGTCCAGATTGCCTATATCCTCATTAAAGTATTTTGCCCTTGTTTGCAGATAATCTATCATCAACTTTTTCGCTAAACTATCTTTATCTGTCATAAGTACGTGCCTACCTGTCTCTCTTCATTTCCTCTTTTGTTTATGGAGGAGGCATCCCTATTCAGGTACGACTCAAACTTCGTTGCATTGAACAAAGTCTCAGGCCTTAAATACTTCTCAAAATTGGTGTTGTGCCATTCGGCGTACATGGTATCAATAACCTTTTTGAAGTCGTCAAGTCTGTAGCCCTCTTTCCACCTGGCTCGAATCAGCTTTCTGTTAGCCTCTGACTGCCACTTAAATTCTCTGTCGCAGACTTTGTTTAGGTGGGTTATAACCTCCCAATACGGAATAGAACTCATCGCTTTTTTGTTGCGGGACTTCCCTGCAAAGGTTTCTATATATCCCAGCTCCCGCAACTCATTAATTGCGGTTCGGATTGTTTCACTAGTCCCTTTATTGCAAGAAGCAATAGCCTCTATTGAGTAATCCTTTTCTAAATCTAAATGCATTAAAAAGAAATACATTCCTTTTGCTTTTAGACTAACCATTCTATCTGTAATAATTTTTCCATTGTTCTTTTCACTTATTTTAAATATCACACATCATTCCCCCTTTAGCTTATATGCTTGTGCTATTTGCTCATCTATCTTCACTGGCTCCAGAATATATCTCTTGCAGAACTCATCACGGCCAATGTTATGTATCTGTGTATGATGTTCCCTGCAAAGAGGTAAACACCTCATGCCGATGTGACAAATCTCTTTTCTATTTCTGCCGGTGCCTACAGTATCGTAGTGATGTAGCTCTGCCTTTTTGCCACATACTGCACAATGCTTTGTCACTGCACACACCCATACATATTTTTGAATGTCCTCACAGAGCTTCCAGAGCGGTTCTCCGCATGGTATGTCGTGCATTAGGCAAAACTCTATCAACCATGTGATAAACAGCCTTGCAGTCGTCCTATCACAGTCTGACAAGGAGAATGAGTCGTCAGAGGAAATAACTGCCCTAATCGGTGAGGAAATGAACTCATATTTCAACAGTTCCTTTGTCACCTCTGTAGGAGTGTACCCCTGCCAATCTGCTATGCACTTTATCAGCACATAGATTTTCTTTCTCTGTTTGACTGTTATCCGTCTTCCGTCCTCAAACTCAACCACCACATCAGGTCTTGAAGTGGCTGCTATCTGTTCCTTTTGAGTGTCAGTGACAGGGATAGAAACAAATATGTTTCCACCCTTGGCACCAATCACCCTGCCATTAAGTAACATCAGAACGGAATCTGTTCAGGTTCAGCAGGTCCACCGAAAATAGACTCTAGCTGTCGCTCTGACTCTGCACTGTTTCGTGGTGCACCCGCCTTGCTGACCTGTTTCATAGGCAGTACATCGAGGTTGGCCAATTCTTCCAGAGGGTGAATATACACCAGCTTGACAGAGGTTCTCAACTCTCCATTCTGATTGAAATATTCTTCCTCACGGAGCTGACCAGCAAATACACAACCATTCATTGCTTGCTCGTCCCAATTCCACTTGAACGCTGGATTAGACATTTCAAGGCACTGCACAATGCCTTTCAGTCTGCCAGTCTGGCCTTCTCCCAAAAGCTGGTAGTACACACCCGCATTAGGGTACTTGGCCTCCTCATTGCTTTTCTTATTGTTAAGGTATCTGTCCATGTAGATACCTGCATAGTCGCCGTCATCAATATCAAAGAAAATCTTCAACATGTCATTGCCGTTCTTGCTCGTGGTCTTTTCCACATTGACCACCTTACACTTGTAGTTCCCTGCTGGCAGGTTTCTAGCACCGCCAACAATTGCTGTAGTAGACTCCCAATCATTAGGCTTATTAATCATTTTTGTTCCTCACTTCCATATTCATAGTCATCCATTTTCTTAATGACAAAATCCATGTCATTGGGGATTTCTTTTTCAAAGCACCCCATAGGACTCTTTGCTGTAGACTTGTCAGCCTGTGTCTCGAAGATATATGTCCCATCAAGGCACTTGGATAACAATACCGTGGAGAACTTACTCTCTACACACAATTTGTCTAGCTTCTTACCAGAAGTTTTCATTCTGGTGAACTGATAACCTGTGTCGTCCCGCTCTGTCTGTGTATGTGCCATGCACACTACAGTCAGGTCATCACGCAGGTTATGGGCTGTATCGATTAGCCCCCATATGCAGGTAGCCAAATCTGCCCATTTGTCATAGCCACGCTCTTTCATACGGCGAATTTCATCATTCACCATAATCATATTGAGTGTGTCGATAACGACCACCTTAATATGTGGCAATTGAGAATTTATCCTATCTAATAAATTCTCAATCATAGAAGCATTATCAGTTTCAAAATAATTCTTCTTGGCCTTGTTATACTGATTTTTCCAGCCTCGCCAACTTAAACCTTTGCCATCGCACTCTATGATAAAGGTTGTTTCAGGGTTAAGTGTTCTTAGGCTTGTGGTCTTGCCAGAACCGCTCTCTCCCATGACCAATATTCCTCTACTCATTCTTTCACCTCAATAGCTCAATATTTTGTTCTCCACAATGGAACAACCAGGCAGCGCCTCGCCTCGTTCCAATGCCTCCTTGATTGCTTTCTTATCGGCTACTACACTAGTTTTCTTATGCCAACATTCTCTTGGCAATGCCTGTAGCTGTTTCTCATCTTTCGGAGCAATCGTCCGTTTGCTAGTACGAACCTTTAGGCAATACAGCGGGGTCTCAATCTTCTTGGTATCTCCTATCTGTGAAAGCAGATACTTTTCCAAACTCTCTGCTTCCTTTGCCTTCTTGCTGATTCGCTCCTCTAGGCTTTCAACCTCGCTCTTGGCAGCCTCACAAAATACTTTCAGGTTTTTTAGATATTTGACAGTATTGTCTATCTTTTCTTCCCTGCTCATTTGTAATTCTGCTAACACTTCCTCAATAGGTATCATCTCGCCGGTCTCAGTATCTACCAGCTCATTTGCTCCAGCTTCATAAAGCTGAAGTGTAGCGTTGAACTTTGCATTAATCTCATAAAGCGTCATTGATTCACCCCCATACCCAGTACCCAAAACCTACACCAATGATAAAGCCTATACAAAATACTATTGCTAAACATGTCTCTACTCGCTTATTGATAGGCTTGCAATAAACTATTTCTAAATTTTTCATGCTACGCTCCCTACAACAAACAGCATTATCACTATTGCTGTTAATCCTATGCTGGCTAAAAAATCTGTCTGCCTCTGCTGGCGTTTATACTCAACTCTTTCAGCAGTAGACATCTCCCGCCATTCTTCATCTGATATTCTTCTAATCATGCCAATCCTCCGTCTTCTGCCTTGCCAGGAATATCCCTAGCTTTGCGGCTATTTCCTGCAAATCGTCAACATGCATTCCCAACTTGTCATTATCTACCAACGTATCACAGATAGATTTGAAAGCCCCTGCTATATTCCTACGGTTCTCTGGAAACATCACCGCATAGGGACTATAGGGAATTGGAGATGTTATTAATTGAATCACGCTTCTTCAGTCCTTTCTATCAGTGGCAGGAGATTTCTCTTTTTCAGTGTCTCGTATAAGAACAGCCTGCCCTTTTGTGTCCACTTAGTGTTCATCACAACCTTAGTAGTCCCGTCCTCTCTTGGAATATCTACTGTCTCAGAGAATGTATATCCCTTGGCCTGATGTTGGCTATAAAGTAGCCACTGCTTATTGCAACTGTAAATGATATGCAGGTCATGGAGTACCTTGTTCATGCCCTGACCACTCATGCCATAGTCTTTAGCAATCTGTGTAATGGTTACCAAAGAATTGCTCTTTAGAATCCTGTCAACATAATCTGCCTTTGGCTTTAGCTCTCCAATCATCTGCTGTTGCTGGGAACAGGTTTCTGTAAGCTGTTTGACTTGCTTATCTTTAGCCTCTAATAGTTCCTTGGCAGCCAACAACCCCTGAGCCATTTGCTCTGCTGGTGTCAGCTGTTTAGGTTTTGAATTGAAGTATGTTTCTTCCAGCTGGTCGAACATATCCCACGCCTTGTCCGTGCCCAACATTTTGCAGTGGCGAGAAGCACCACGACGAGTCCATAACATCAGGCTGCGAGTCTTAGGTGAAATTTGTAACTGACTAAAAGTCAGTCGCAAATTATTCAACTCAATTCCCTCAACCTTGAAGTAATGTTTATCCTTAACAAATCTCTCTGAGTTACGTTTATAGTTTTGCTGAATTTGATTTACATCACATTCGTAAACTTCTGCTAACTGTTCTGTTGTCAGCACACGCTCTCCTGCGTGCTCAATTATTGCTAAATCCATGTTAATCAGCCCCTTTTTCCGATAGAAGGTAGTACCTCTGATGTTACCCAGCGTTTAAATTCTTTTGCTGTTGGTAGCTTACTCGAAAGAATTAAGCTATATAATCCAGATTCATTAATCACTGTAACTTCTCGGTTCTGACCTGCGTATCTAATTTGGGTACGCTGTTTGTCCTCGTCATCTACATGGTCTGGAACGGCTTTTCTTATATTGGAATATCCTAACGCCTTAGCTACATCATTACCTACAAACCATAATTGATTGTTTATGATGAGAATCCTTATCTCACCAAATTTATTATTCTCAAACACCTTGATAGTACTTCCCATTCTTTAGTTTTCCTTTCTTTTTTTGTTTTTTTGTAAAGTTTTATTTAACTTTTGGGGTAAAAAAATATGCCTCTATTTCCGAATAAGGAATTTCTAATTTTCTCAAAATGCGACAAATTTCATCTTGTGTAAAAGCTACTTTATTGTTGATTTTTAATGACAGCGTCTTCTCTGACATCTTTATCATTGCTGCAAAAGCATATTGTGAGCCAATTTTTTCTACAATACGCCCTCTTAATTTTGAGTAATCAAATAGCATTGCGTTATCACCTCCACTATATTCTATTGTTAAGTAAAACTTATAGATGTAATAATATCACTTCGGAAAACTTTTGTAAAGCACTTTTTGTAAGTTTTATTTAACTTTTTTTCTTTTTTCTTGACTTATTGTATATTTTAATTTAACATTAGATTATGAGGAGGTGGATTTAAAATGGCTGATTTTAGTACACGCCTGAGAGATGGATTGAATATGAAGAATATGAAGCCCGTTGAGCTTGCTGAGCGTTTAGGAGTTTCACGAGCTGCAATAAGTCAGTATCTATCTGGTAAAATAATTCCACGTCAAGATAAAGTCTACCAAATATCTCTCATATTAGAAGTTTCACCTGCATGGCTAATGGGATTTGATGTTGACCCAATTTCTGGAAGTATGCCTCATGATAATAACGTCAATGAAAAACAAATCATTCAATCTACTTCAACAAATGGGAAATTCGCTACACTATTAAAACGCTACATGTGCAACGCCAACATGAGGGCAGTAGACTTATCACGGGCTACTGGCATAGGTGAAGGGACACTAAGCGAATATTTAAAAGGAAAATATGTGCCAAAGCCAATGAATCTTTGTAAAATTGCAAAGGCATTAAACACCCAACCAAAAGCATTAATGGGTGCAGAAGAAAACGCACAAAAAGACTTTGTCACTACCCCCTCATATACATTATTAGAAATCTTATTCAAAGATAATCCTGATTTTTTAAAAAAAATTAGTAATATGGAGATGACCGGTAGAATCAATGAGCCTGGTGTAATTGCCACACTCACACAAAAGCAAATGGACAGAATAAAGGACATAATTATGTTGACTTACAACGAAGCAATTGCTAATGGTGGTTATGCTCATTTAAAAACTGTTGTAAAAAAATGATGGAGGTTTTATCATGCCTAGCAAAAACAAAACCACAAAACAATCTATTATTATTAGTGAAGATATATTGATTGGAAAAATTAAATTGACCGAGACTCAGCATATTGATGTTTCGATTGTGAAATGTCAAGGCAAAGGCTACCTCTCAATAAAAAAAGCGTACACTAAAAAGAATGGTGAAACTGTCACCAAGAGTGCTGTGTGGGTTCCATTTGCAAAATCAAAACATCTTCCTGATATTATTGTTGAAGCCATTAACGAGGGGTTAAATCGTCACTATAACGAAGAATATACGACTCCCAAGGTCATAGACATAACTGACGAAGACAAAACTTGGAGTCCATACTAAATAACCACATAGCAATCACCCAATACAAACTGTACTGATGAAAGGACAATACAGCAGGTGAAATATATATTGTGGAGGATAAATCCGTGGGTAAGAACATTGAAACCACCGAGGACATCGTCGAGCTTATCGGCGATGTTGTCATTATTACTGCCGAGTAAGGAGTAAGCATGAGAAAACGGTTGACCATTTTCTTAATCCTCCCTCTGCTATTGATGAGCTTTCATATAAGGCACATCATACCTGAGCAGGATTATAGGAACACAATAACTACACAGTACCTGGCTACAGCAACCATATCCGCTGATACTGACTATGTATCATGCTGGGATAAACTGATAGGCACAGGGGTTGTATTGCCTTTGTCAACCAATAATGTAACTCTTATTAACAAAGCCACAAGCCTAGCAATATGCCTTTACCTGTTGGTCGCAAACCGCAGAAAAAGCCACATAGAATACTGTGGCAAGAAAATGGTCAGGGCTATAATGCTACAGTTCCACCCACGACTATATAGATTATTTCCAGCTTTTATAGCTGGTTCTTTTTTTGCAACAAAAAAAAGAGGCTCCACAAGAGAGTCTCTTTTTTTCTTCACAGCTTATTGTATTTTTCCAGCACCCTGTACACCTTGTCATAGCCACGTTGCAATGTGGTTTTTACTTTTTCCACAGAATACCCCTGCTCCATCGAAACTTGCACCATGCTTTTGCCGTCAATGAACACGGCGTCCAATATCTCCATATCCTGCTTGGTTATCTTGGCTTCCCTCACAACCTCCCAGAAGTCCGTCAACGTAGAGTCATGTAGGTAGTGTTTCGCTATCTTCCTTGTTGGTTTCATAGCTCTGCCCCTCCATAACTCTTATGTGCTGGCTCAGGCTTTCATTCATGCTCTCGAAACTCTGGTATGTGCAGAACATACCAATGCCTACAGTGATACAGGCCACAAGCACTATCGCCAGCGAAGCCCATATCATACGCACCTGCCGTTCCTGCTGCTTTTTCAGCATATCCAGCATTTCCTTATTCATATTGTTAGCCACCGCAAGCACTGTGCCCAACTTGTCAAAATCATAATCTTTATCCGCTTTATCCACTTTTCAGCACCACCTAAAATCTGACCTGATAGAACAGCACGCCGGCACAGTCTGCCGCAAAGTCTCCATTATCCCAATGGTCGTCAATGAACTTTTCTTTTGCTGCACCTATCGCAAGGGTTGTCACCCCTGCCCAAAAATCATTGAACCCTGCATTTCTTTTCAGCTGGTCATTAATGACATAGCTTATGCCAAAATGTGCAAAGCGGTCAACTCCCACACTGTCCACAAGTCCATTTGCTGAAGCCGTCCCTATTGGCAGTGCCGTCATCAGAGCCACCGACAATGCCGCCATAGTCTTTCTTGTCCTCATTATCTACTTGCACCTCCATTTCTAGAAGGGCGATGTGGCGGAGCAGTCTAATGACTGTCTCCACCAATACATCTACCGTCTTGTTGCTCAAATTCTCCCGAAGTTCAAGCTCATTCATTCTCTGCCTCTTCAAGTTTTTCAACCTCTGCCTGAAGCTCGTTAATCCTGTCGCGTACTTTCTGTCGTTCTGCCAGCAAATCATCTACCTCATACGGCATGGTTTTTGCTCCGGAAAGAGAAGCCTCATAGCACTTGATTACACGGTAATCGCCAATATCTGATACCGGACTTGTGAGGTCGTTAGTCAGGTTGATAATTTCCTGTCTCTTCTGATTCAATTCAATCTGCTTTGCATTTTCCATTTTGTTTCAGCTCCTTAAATAATTCATTATACAGATTATCCATATTTTCCAAGGTCTTTCTGGCATTGTAGCGTACCTTGTCGCCACGCCAAGCCTTGTACTGTGATTCAAAATCAGCAAGGGAGATTCTGTTTTTCCCTGCCAGCACCGCCAACTTATTCATTTTCCTTTTCTGCCTTTTAACAACATCTTTAGGAATTTTGCGGATTATCCTGCCTGTATCAGTCAGGCGGTAACGGGTCTTTAGGAATGTGAACCCCTTGCTTATTTTGATTATTGCAGTTTTCTTATAATTGATAGCTATGCCAAGGTCTTTGCTTATACACACTATCTCTTGTAAAAGACTTTTGAGAAACTCCTTATCGTGATGAATGATTATACGGTCGTCCATATATGCATCATAGCAGTGGATACGGCGTACATGTTTGCACCATGTATCTATGCGGGTAGGAAGATATATACCTGCAATCTGTGCCAACGGTGCGCCTATCCCTAAGGACTTCCTTATATGCATGGTCTTTTCGTATGGCCTGCGGTCAGGCCTGTAATGCTCCAATGAGTTGAAGAGTACATCTTCAGCCTCTATACAGCTGACATATTCAACATCATGCTCGTTGGCTTTCAGGATAGCTTCAACAGTACTAAGAACCACCTTGTCAGATATTTTTTCCCTCAAGGCTGCAAGCAATACATCATGCCTTATGTTGTCAAAGTATTTTCTAAAATCTATTTTTAGAATATATCCCTCTGTACCATAACGCCTGTAGTGCCACCTTAAATGCTGCTCGAACCTCCTGCGGGTGAAGCTGATTCCCTTACCTTTCAGGCTTGCTCCATTATCGTGTATCAGGTATCTGGATAGCACAGGAGTCAGGACATTATCACAAAGAGAGTGCTGCACAACGGCATCACGCACGGCAAGAGCCTTGATAAGCCTCTTTTTGCCCTGCTCGTTCAGGACAAATCTTGCTCCCTTGCTCTGCCTGTATGTGCCATTACGCAATTCATTCTGCAAAGAGAATACTTCCCTTAGAAGATTCAAGCCAAATCTCTGTGTTGCCTCTTTCCAGCCACTGCTTTTTACTGCCCGCTGATAGCCGTTTATAAGGCTGTCTGCACTTGTGAAATCATTCAAATCAGAATACCTCGTTATTAACATTGATACCGTGCTTGTAGGCTCAACAGCCTTGGCTGGACCCGTCACGGTCTTTCATTTGCCACTTTATTATGTGGATGGATACAGACTCATTCCCTGCTGATTTTTTCTCTTATCGTTGTTGCGATAAATCCAGAGAAGCGGGCGGATGCCGCCATTCGAGTTCCGATTAGACGCATCGTTATAGTTGGCATTGCCATTGTTGTTGGCATTGCAGAACCTAGAAGAGGAAGCAACCGCAATCAGACTGTACCCCGTAAATATTCATTTCAGTTCCTTGAACCGCTTGTTATCAGACTTCCGCCATCCTTTTAACAGCCCGATTTCCTCATCAAGCATTTCAACAAACTGCTTGTATTTATCTGCTGATACATCAAGGACACGTGAAGCCAGTTCAAGCTCTATTATCAATGTCTCACAGGCTGCTATCGCCCTATCCTGATACAGCCGTCTTTCATCAACCTCAGCCCTGCACGTTGGCCATAGGGTATAGGCGCTGATTATGTTATGCAGCATGGTTTCTGCCAAGTCCCACACGGTATGAAAGTATTTATCCAGTACCCTGTCAGGATATTTGGCAGGCAACTTGGGCGTACCATAGTATTTCTCAGCCAATGTTTTCAGCGTTTCGGCATCCTCTGGTGTCATGCGGTGCGGATTCACTGCTATATTCCGCACCATCTTGACACAAAAATCCCGCTGGCATAAATCCATTAGCTTTATACAGAGCTTTTTGCCATTGTCATAAAACTTCAGCTTTGACACTGTTCTATTTCTTGCTAAAACCGACATATTCACGTTCCTTTCTTTGTACCGCTTTCCCCCTTACGCCCCACAAGGGGGCGTAGTTCGGGGTCAGCGGAGCAGGAAATACGGGCGGATGCCGCCACCCGAGTCCCGATAAGACGCATCGCCACAGCTGGCACCGCCATCGCCGTCGGCAGCGCAGAACCTAGAAGAGGAAGCAACCGCACGCAGCCAGAACCACAATCTATTATTGGATACTCTCTGAAGCTTTCTGATAGCAAACTGTTTTTCACCATTGCCCACATCAAAGCCTGAAGAACTGAATACCCTGCCACCGTAAATCATCGGCTCGGTCGGGATATTTGCCTCTACATCGGCCCACTCCCAATCCGTGCTTGAGCCAGTCCAGCCAGCACCTCCACCAGATGGAGCGGTAGTTGATACAGTCTTTGTTAGAAGTTCCCTATGTTTAAGCACATGGTCAGAGCCAAATGCCGCCTTTATCCCCGTGTTATATGCAGGAATGACAGTCTTCCACATATCGCTTCCCTTGTAGCCTCCCTCGGTGGTATTGGTCGGATTCATCTGTACATTTACCTGTACAGTCTGAGACGGGAACAGTACTACATGGTGGGTCTCGCAGGAAGTATTGCCGGTCTTGTAGAAATAATCAAGGTCGGCAACCTCCCACTTGACACTGTAAGTAGTGCCGTCAACGGTAATGCTCTTGGTGATGTAGTCACCGATGTAGATGTCTTTGAATGTGCCGTCGGCGATAGCCTTTGACATTTCGCCACTGGCAAAGTAACTTGTCAGGTCCTTGCCACGGTAAATGCCGTTGTGGCCGATGCCTGCAAGGTCTGCAAGCTGGGACAGCTCTGTTTCCCAATGGACAGTGACGTATTTACCAGCTTCTTTTGTCGGTACATTGTATTGGCCTTTTTCAACGCCAATAATACTTGCGTCAGTTGACATAAAACATTCCTTCTTTCTATATGAACTTTATCCATATTGTATTTTGAGTCGTCGGGGCGCTTTGAGACACTGCCAATAAATTCGTAAACAGTTCTCCTTCTGTGGTATCACCAAGCCTGCCCCAGTGGCTTTTGGGATTTGTTGGCACCTGTTTTGAAACTGTAACTGATGTGGCTACTGAATCGGTGCCAAAATACCTTTCATCAACTTCACGAAGAAAAGTTGATAAGGTTTTTAATAGAGTTTTTTTAGTTATAGCCATAAGAGACCTCTTTATCTTTAAGCATTTTATGCTGCCATCTGGCAATGGCTCGGTGGCAGCATAAATCTTACTTACGCAAAGATACTGTTAATGTCCTCGTCAGTAACCTGCTCATCGCTATTTGCTACAAGATTGTCCAGGGCAGTTTTATCCACAGCGCTCATCGCTCCCGCAGCAGATGTAGTAGCAACGGACAGAGACACACCAGCAGTGCCTACAGCCAGACCGTTTGCATTTGCTGTATCAACGCTCACTTTGATAGCATTATCCGCACCTACAACAATGCCATCGCCACCAGTATAGGTATCAACCAAATCATTTACTGCCAGATAAACATGAGATTCATTACCTGCACCATCGGTAGTATTGATGATAAAATCAATATACTTATCACCCTTTTTGGCACCAGTATATGGGCTATCGGTGTCAGTTGCCTCTTTGATAGCAGCGGACTTTACCAAATAGTCCTTAGGAATATTGATAGCCTCGCCTACCTGCACACCATTCTGCTTTACAACATAGCTTGCAATAAACCCATCTGTAGCCTGTGCCAGCTTTTCAACGGCAACTGCATAATTGGTATCCTGCTTCTGACGCATTTTCTTAAGAGTTGTAAGTAGAGTGTTTTTTGAAATAGACATATTATTGCCCTCCTTGAAAAAAATAAATTATTATATTCAACCAGATTTAGCTAAATATCTGGTCAACATCTGTATCTTGTACATCTTCATCGGTGCATTGGCATGTCCCTCCTGAGCCACTTGAACCGCCAGAACCACTCATATTGTCCAACTTGCTCTGCATATTGCTGAGCTGTTTCGCTAACAATGCAATCGTATCTGCCATATTTTCCATCTCATCGAACAAATATCTAAAGTTTTCATAAGATATTGTCTTTAGGGCTTCGACCTTTACATCACTAGCTTTACCATTTTGTGCTTTCTCAATACTGGAAAACCTAGCTTTGTGTTCGTTATTTTCATCGAACAAATATCTAAAGTTTTCATAAGACAGTGTTTTTAGTGCCTCAACCTTTACATTACTAGCTTTAGTGTTCTGTACAGACTCAATATCAGCAAATCTATCTTCATGCAGGTTTTGTTTATCAAACAGATACCTAAAGTTTTCACAAGACAATGTCCTTAATGCTTCTATCTTTACATCATTCGACTTTATCTGTACTGCATTATCACCTGCCTGTTTTTGAAGCAGCTTTATTTCCTCTGTATTTTTAGATACAGAGTTTTTAGTACTATTAATGTCTTGCTCAATAGCAGATATTTTAGCCTTACGTGCACTATTTTCATCGAATAGATATATGAAATTTTCGTATGATATTGTCTTTAAGGCTTCAACTTTGACGTCGATACCATCCGCATACTGCTGACTAGCAAGCTCTATTTGCAACCTTGCCGGAAGATTTTTCTCATTAATAGTTCCTGTAAGTCTTTCTGCTATGTATGCGTCTTCAATACCATATCCTGCAATTGTATTTGGTCTTTCGACAACCTGCTTCCAGTTTATATTTTCACCTGGCATTTGCGGTCTAAGCCTTTTAGTGCCAAGTACAATCTCATTGTTATCGGTAATATATGCATCCACTATTTTATAATCAGCTAACGTGCTGTCTTGCAATAGCCTGCCACCAACTACATGTCCTTGTTCATCAGTGACAACCTGCATATACGTTCCGACTTCTGCCGGAGAATCAGGATGGATATATTTATTCGCGCCTTCCTCAATGCCATCTAGTTTTATCTTATCTAAAGCAGACATTAAACCAGCATAATCATGTGTAGCTGGGTGTGTACTACGCATACTATCAAACAAACTTACACCGCCGACAGATTCACTTGTGCCAATTGTGTCTTTTGTAAACCCCATAAACTATCACCTCCGTTCTTTGGCAATTATGCTAAACTTGCTATTTATGCTAGTATTGATAATTATGTTCTTGATTTTATAGTCATAATTTATGCTATTCTTGATAATGTTGATAATCTTGATAATTATGCTAATACTGCTAGTCATGATATAAATGATTAATAAATTATATCATATATTTTTGATAATTACGATAGTCATGATATTCTTGCTATCAATGTTCTTAATAATCAATAATACCAATAATAGCAACAAATATATATTCAGATAATTTATTTTAATTTTATGTTCTACTTAGCAATACTTTACCGAACAAACGATATATAATTATACTGCTAGGAAAACCAGCTCACCAAGAATATGTCACTTTCGCCATTATTCGCTGGTTGTCCGTATCATAATCAACGCCAACGCCCATATAACAACCACTTTTGCTGATTTTCCACTGGTGAGTATAGCCCACAGTTTTTTCAGCAGGGTAATACTCTATGGTGTCGATGTGCTTCTTGAAAGCCTGCACATTATACTGATTGAGATTGACAGTCGTATCTTTATCCAGCTTGTCAAGCGCTACGGCCTCGTCAGGGTGGTCTTTATCAGTGACTATAGAGAAGTCTGCCTCCTCCTGCTTAGTGGCCTTTTCTGAGGCTTCCTGTGCCTTGTCGCCTGTGGTCTGAATGATATATACAGGTTCCTTTTCAGTAACTCGTATTTCTCTAATTGTTTCAGACACCTGTTTTGTCTGCTCACTGTCTAATTTGATGTGAGCATTGTCAGCAGCCTTTTCAACTCCTGCTGGAGTCTCTGCCTGTTGCTGTGGCATAGTGGTTACAGGCTCGGCAGTTTTACCATGCCAAGCCTTAACCACAAAACAAACAAGCAGAATAATCAGGACTACAGCGGTAATAATCTTGGCTGTTTCATATCTATGTTCTTTAATCCAATCCTTTATTTTCTGCATGATGTTATCTCCTTAGTTCTGCTGATACCAGATTGCCTTGCCTCGTATGGTCTGCAAAATATCATACAGGTTTTCACCGGGGCAGGCAGTGGCCATTAAGTCACGATGACCTACTACATGCTCACTGTCAATAGGAAGCTGGTAATCATAGCATATAGTGCCAATGAGCATAGACAATGCCTCAATCTGCTTGTCAGTTGGTTTGGCCTCCTCGAAATTGCCACACACATGAATACCTATGGTATGCCAATTCTCGCCTACAGCATGTGCTCCAATAGTCCAATGAGGACGGCCACGCTCTATGCTGCCATTCTTCCTAATGACATAGTGGTAGCCGATACCAGCCCACCCTTTAGCCTTGTGGCTTTCGTGAATAGCCAATGCTGGCAGGTCATCATCTACAGGATTTCCGGTATGATGAACAACAATCATATCCGTCACTCTGCGATTATCCAAGCCTCTAAAATCTAAATCAGTCTCAATAATCTTTGCTCTCTGCATAATATTACCTCCAATCACTCTGGACGCTCTCCGTCCTCAGAGTTATACTTGCTATCCAAATAGTATCTAGCATACTTGCTGCCTGCCAAGGCTGCTACACCTGTCATGCCAGCTACTACAGCACTAATGCCCTGCCAACAAGAACCTAGGTCGAACTTTGCGCCCCACAGGCCGTTAGCCCAGAAGCCCACAAACCAGCTGACCATAACCAATGCTAGAAACAACATCATCACAGTCACAAGTACTCCTATCTGTTTTGTCTGAATAGCCGTAAACAACTGTTTCAATTTTTCCACAAACAATCACCTCACAAAGGCACTAACGAAAATTCCCAACAGCGTAATGCAGGCACCAATGAGCCAATAAGTTCTAGTGTTTATCTCATCTATTCTGTGATGAGCCTGCTTTAAGCTGTCCTTCTGTCTCTCTGTTTCTCTTTCAAGGTATGCAAGCCTTGGCTGATTCTCGCTGAACTGCTTGTTCAATATTTCAAGCATTGTCTTAATCTGAATCAGCTGTTCCTTTATCTCTTGAATTTCAGCCCTGACATCTTCATTCTCCATGAGCCACCTCCCAAAAAAAGGAAATAAAAAAGCACATATACAAACAAGATATGCCACATCAGGTGTACGTATTAGGTATCTGATGTGGCTACATCTTATTCATTTATGTGCGTATCTATATTATACCATATAGTCACATGTAATACAAACTTGATAATGCGTGTTATTCTCAATCTATCTAATATTGAACTAAAACTACTAAACACTATATATAGTATTTCGTTGTTAACACCAACTAACTATTATGTATGCTAGTCCTCCCTTGCCAAGCCAAACCACTCCACCCCGTTGCCCCTAGTCTACATATAGTGTTCAGCACAATCTATCTTAGTGAGTCAAGCAGAGGAAAAACTTTAACGAAAAGAGTTGACTTAGGAACTGTAGAGATTATAAAATGCTTCGGAATGAGAGCAACGGCTTTTGGACAGACTACTCCTACGACAATGCGTAAGAAAGTCTGTCTAAACATAAAATGCCCCGTCATTCGAGTATCCGTGTTTCTGTTTGTGACTTATTATACATCGTTCTACAGTCGTCATTGAGCGTCTGACTGCTTGGCTTTCGCCTATCTGATGTACCTCCCCAGCCTTGGTTAGTATGGTGCTGGCCCTGACAATGCCCCCGTTCCCTTTTGCCACGTTGCTATTGCTAACAGCTTATCCTGATACCAGAACTTAGGCTTAACACAGGCTTGGAACTCTTTACCTGCTGACGCCGTAATGCAACACAAACATTAGACCATTGCGTTACGACGAATCCAACATACCATAATGGCAGCGGTCAGGGCTTCACAGCCCACTTCTCTGCATAGGCGGGATTAGACCTCATTTTTATAGTGGTGGCACCCCACTGTCACGAACGGTCGAGAAAACTAACAATCATCTGAACCGCCGTCATATAACCAAAATGGTTGTTTATTAATCATTTTGGTTTATAGTTCATTTGAAATTTTTTTAAATTTTTCCAAATAAAAAGCGTCGGTACGATTGACCAACGCTACATCTTGTGTTATAATTCCTACATAAGATATGCAGGAGAACTTGGTGTATGATTGTGTCCTCAATCGTACTCTAAGGCTTGTCTGAGACGTCAATCTCATACAAGACCTGCTATTTTTTTGTTTTCAAAGAACTTTATACACATCATACTATTTCTCTGGGAATTTGTCAACATGATAATCTATTTAAGAAATAGAAATAATAAAAACTGCTACTATTGCTATTGTTGCTACTCGTGCTATTATTGAACAATTAATTTATAACTAGCATGAGTTTTTTGTTGCTATTTATGTAATAATAGTATAGAATTTTCATAAATACCAACATTCCCAAGCTGCTAGTTATGCTAGTTATGTACAGTTTGGAAAATATTTTCTGTATAAATGTTTTAGAACTTTTTTTAAATTTTTTGAAGGGGGTATTGCTATGCAGGTGTTTGCCATTGCTAACCAAAAGGGAGGAGTAGGAAAATCTACCACAGCTCAGAATCTTGCTGCTGGACTCTGGGACTATTATAGAAAGAGAGTTCTTCTTTTGGACCTAGACCCGCAAAGTAATCTGTCGCAGATATGCGGTGCTGTAACTGACACTCAGGATAGCGGAGTTGTCACTACTTTAGAAATTCTCACCGGCGAAGGTCGGCTGACAGATAATATTCAACAGCTGGAGAAGTATGATATAGTTCCTGCTTCAATGTTTCTTGCTTCCATTGACGGCAGACTGACAGACCCTATAAGCAGGTCATATAAGCTAAAGGAGGCCATTAAAGGCAGTACCAGAGCCAAGGAATATGACTTTATCATAATAGATACACCGCCAGCCCTAGGCACTCTGACAGCCAATGCACTCACCGCAGCAGACAGGGTAATCATTCCTGCACAGGCTGATATTTTAAGTCTACAAGGCGTTAGTCAGCTGTATGCTACCGTTGAGTCTGTTAAGGAATATTGTAATTCCAGATTGAGGATAGCGGGCATAATAATGACACGCTACAATGAGCGCACCCGCATTGCACAGGATATGAACAAGTTGTTTCAAAATGCTGCTACACAAATGAAAACAAAAGTTTTTGAAACAGGTATTAGGGAAAATGTAGCGGTCAAGGAAGCCCAGGCCTGTGTCAAGGATATTTTCTCTTATGATAGCAACAGCAATGCCGCCAAGGACTATCTAGCACTTATACAGGAAATCTTTGATTATGATGAACCGATAGACGAACCTACAGATATGCCAATAGAACAGGAGGCAGAATAATGGCAAAAGATTTCAGCAAAACAGTCAACCCTTTTGATGTTTACAAAGAGGCTGCCAAGGATATAATTAAAAAGCCAGAACCTAAACTGGAAGAGCCAAAGAAAAGAGGCAGAAAGCCGATAGACCCTGATGTGGAGCTAAAGCACCTCCACCTTATTGTCCCAGAGGAACAAATCGAAGCCATAAAACAGCTCGCAAAGATTAACAATGTATCCGTAAACCAATTCATGAAAGGATTGATAGATTCCCACATGGAGTCATGGAAGCCTATTCTCCAACAGTTTGAATTAATGTCAAAGAAAATGTTTGGACAATAATTGTTCAACTTTAGCAATGCTAGCAAATAAAAGTATTGAAATTAATTGCTAGTTATGCTATAATAGATGTATAGTATAATAATTCGTTAAAAACATTAAAATAAACATATGCTTTTTGTGAAGAAAGTATTCCCGAATGTTTCGACTGACGGGATAGAGGATGTAGTGCTACA
>ERZ808278.582-NODE-582-length-22338-cov-4.270116_pt1 | contig 22338 bp, 16 predicted proteins | sample MGYA00521239_ERZ808278 | MGnify/ENA primary metagenome ERZ808278 (study PRJEB31516, sample SAMN03275600) | gut metagenome | biome: mammalia-associated habitat; material: feces | host: Papio cynocephalus | place: Kenya | collected 2012-07-17 ... | reverse complement strand
CAGAGCATCGGATTGTGGTTCCGAGTGTCGTGGGTTCGAGCCCCACATTCCACCCTTGTGTTACAGATGGCGTTGTAAATAGTTTTTTACGGTGCTGTTTTTTGTGTATATCCCTTTTAATTGCAATGAACTTTGCATACATCACACTTTTTTCGTAATTTTGCGGGTCAATAGAATAAATAGGTAACTAATAGGACTTATGAACATATCTTACAATTGGTTGAAACGCTACCTGGCACTCACAGATGATGCCAACACAGTGGCTATGATATTGACTTCCATTGGTTTGGAGGTCGGTACGGTAGAGACGGTACAAACTATACGGGGCGGCTTGGAAGGCTTGGTGGTAGGTGAAGTCCTCACCTGCGTGCCGCACCCCAATTCCGACCACTTGCATATCACCACCACGCGCGTGGCACCCGATGCCGAGCCGATACAGATAGTCTGCGGGGCACCCAATGTGGCTGCCGGTCAGAAAGTTATCGTGGCTACCATAGGCACTGTGCTGTACCAGGGTGATGAGCATTTCACTATCAAGCGCGGCAAAATCCGTGGTGAGGAGAGCCTTGGCATGATTTGCGCTGAAGACGAGATAGGGGTAGGCACAAGCCATGACGGCATTATGGTGCTGCCGCCCGACACGCCTGTGGGTATGCCCGCCAAGGAGTACTTCCACATAGAGGACGACACCCTCATCGAGGTGGACATCACACCCAACCGCTCCGACGCGGCAAGCCACTACGGTGTGGCACGCGACCTGTATGCTTACTACAAGGCGCACGGTCAGGAGGTTGCACTCACCAAACCGAGTGTGGACGCGTTCCGTGTGAACAACCACAACCTGCCCATCACCGTTACCATCGACAACCCGCAGGCTTGCCCGCGCTATACGGGCGTGAGCATACAGGGTGTTACGGTCAAGGAGTCGCCTGACTGGCTCAAAAAGTCGCTCTACGCCATCGGCTTGCACTCCATCAACAATGTGGTGGACGTTACCAACTTCGTCCTGCACGAGATGGGGCAGGCACTGCACGCATTCGATGCGGACAAGATAAAAGGGCATACCATTCACGTTCGCAATGCCCGCGAGGGGGAGAAGTTCGTCACTCTCGACGGGGTAGAGCGCACTCTCTCATCGGCAGACCTGATGATTTGCAACGCCGAGGAACCGATGACTATCGCCGGTGTCTTCGGTGGCTTGGAGTCGGGTATCACCGAGCATACCAAGAACGTATTTCTTGAGAGCGCGTACTTTGACCCCGTCAGTATCCGCAAGACGGCGCGTCGCCACCAGTTGAGTACCGATGCCAGTTTCCGTTACGAGCGCGGTTGCGACCCCAACAACACCTTATATATATTGAAGCGTTGCGCTCTGCTTATCCAAGAGGTAGCAGGCGGTGAGGTTGCCATGGAGATTACCGACGAGGGACAGACCTGTTTCGAGCCGTGGCAGGTGGATATGGATATCCATCGCGTGAATGCGCTCATAGGCAAAGAGTTGAGTGCCGAAGAGATAGAGGCTATTCTCCGCGCCCTTGAGGTGGAGATTTACAGCCGCGAGGGCAGTCTCTGGCATATCGGCGTGCCGCGTTACCGTGTGGACGTGCAGCGCGAGTGCGATGTGGTGGAGGACATCCTGCGTATCTACGGTTACAACAATGTGGAGTTCCCCGAAAAGGTGAACACCAACCTCAGTTACAGTCCCAAGCCCAACCCCGTGGCATTGCAAACGCGTATCTCGGAGCAGTTGTCGGCACAGGGATTCTATGAGATACTCAACAACTCGCTGACGAAAGTGTCTTACTACGACGGGCTCAAGCAATACCCGTTGGAGCACTGTGTCAAGATACTCAATCCGCTGAGCCAAGACCTGGGTGTAATGCGCCAGACCTTGCTCTTTGGCGGTCTGGAGAGCATACAGCGCAATGCCAATCGCAAGAACGCCGACTTGAAGTTCTATGAGTTTGGCAATTGCTACCACTATGACAGCGCGAAAGTGGCTGCACGCCGTGAGAAAGACCCGAACTGGGAAGTGGACCCGCTGTTCGCATATACCGAAGAGCCGCATTTGGCATTGTGGATAACCGGCAACAAGACACTGCAGAGTTGGGTGCACCAGGGCGACAAGTGTAGTTTCTATCAGTTGCACGCTTATGTGAACAATGTGCTGCGCCGTCTCGGTGTGGACGTATCGCGTTGTGTGTTAGAGCCTTTGGAGAACGAGTTGTGCCCCGACGGGCTGCTCATCAAAGCACCCAACGGCAAGGAAATCGGGTATATGGGTATCGTCTCCGCCCGCCTGCGCAAGGCGCTTGGCATTGACAACCCTGTGTATTATGCCGACCTCGATTGGAACCAACTCTTGCGTCTCAACAAGCAGTACAAACCTGTCATTACCGACCTGCCCAAGTACCCTGAGGTAAAGCGCGACTTTGCTTTGCTGGTGGACAAGCAAGTGCAGTTCGCCGACCTCGCCAAGGCTGCCAAAGACACCGAGAAGAAACTGCTGAAAGATGTGTATCTGTTTGATGTCTATGAGGGCAAGAACTTGGAAGCCGGTAAGAAGTCTTATGCGCTTTCGTTTATACTCCAAGACGCAGACAATACGCTGAAGGACAAACAGATAGAGACTATCATGCAACGCCTGCAGAAGACCTTTGAGGACAAGTTCGGTGCGAAACTGAGATAACAAGCAAACAAGTAAAACAGAACTCATAAAACAATACAAATGAAGACAAGTAAATTATTGATGTGCACAGCATTAGCGGTATTCTGTGCTGTGTGGACAGGCTGCAATGGTAATAATCCCGAGAACACAACCAATAGTAACTACAAGCCTGTGGCTTTTGCAGTATCTGACACATCGAAGGTTGTCTTCTCGCAAGGCAATTTGCAGTATCAGGGAAGCACGCAGACATGGCGTTTTGCAGCCAACCAGTACGACTGCATGGGCAAAGCCAATGACAATATCACGACTACCGACAAGGGGTGGTTAGACCTCTTCGGTTGGAGCAGCGACAATGACGCCACCAAGTTCGGTATCAGCACTTCCGAAAACGAAAAGGACTATGCAGGCACCTTTGTGGATTGGGGAACCAACGCTATTGGTGACGATGCAGCAGGTACGTGGCGTACCATGGCGATAGAGGAGTGGGAGTACTTGTTCCGTCATACCCGCTGGACGATGGCGAAAGTCGGTGATGTGCTCGGACTGATGTTGTTCCCCGCAGAGTTCAATGCTCCCGACGGGCTTGTTATTCTGGGAACCGGAGATTATGAAACAGAAGTCTTTCTCAAATACAAGCAAGAGGATTTTGCTGACAATGTATATTCCACAAGTGACTTCGCCGAGTTTGAGAAGCAGGGCGTGGTATTCTTCCCTTGTGCAGGTGAGCGTTATGGTGCAGAGACCAAGTATATTGGTGAGGATGGTGCCTATTGGATGTCAACTCCCAGTTATGAGGGGCATGCGTTCTATATGTATTGCAATCAGTATTGGACGAATGTCAATGCCACCAACTATGCCTATACCGGTCGCTCCGTCCGCCTTGTGAAAGACGTAAAGTAATGATTGACAGGCTATGAAGAAACTGCTCCTACTTTTGCTGTGTTTGTGTGCAGCAGTGCCTGTGCTTATGGCGCAGAGGGTGTACACAATGACCATTCCCGACAGGGAAACAAAGACCGACACACTGACACACAACAGTATTGTCACCCGCAGTGGCAATACGTATTTCTGTGATGGCAAGTCTATGAACAAGCAGGAGTATGTCGATTTCCTCTATTCGCGTAACCCTGCCGCATGGGCAAAAGCGCAAAACGGTTACAAACTTGCCACTGCGGGCTGGACTCTGCTCGGCGTAGGCGTAGGGTTGCAGGTTATCGGATATACCGGTGCACTTGTAGCACTTCGCGGAATGGGTGCCGCGAGTACTATTGCCACGATGGTACTACCTGTTTGGGGTGCATGTACTTATATTGGAACATGTTGTGAGATTGCGTGTGTGCCCACGCTGATAGTGGGCTACACCCGCATGCACAGGAGCGCAGACATCTACAACATCTCTTGTACTACCGCCCAAGCACGTCCTTATTGGAGTGTGCAAGCCGGTCAAAATGGTATAGGGTTGGCTTTGAATTTTTAATTCCACCATCCGAGGACGCGGGCACCTCGCCCGCGGTTCTGTTGGCGTTGAATTTCTAATTTCACCATCATACGGGCGCACACTTGTTTCCCCTTAATTAATACTCGTTTCCATCAATTCATACCTGCTTTTCCTCAATTAATAGAACACGGCATTTTCACCATATGCCCTCTTTTTCAAGCGGCGAAAATTGTAAAACGGCGAACAAAAAAGGTCGGCAACATCAGTTTCCAACCTTTTTCTTTTGAGCCACTGGGCGGACTCGAACCGCCGACCCACGCATTACGAATGCGTTGCTCTACCAACTGAGCCACAGTGGCAAATATCCATTGCCCCGAAAAGCGGCTGCAAAAGTACAGCTTTTTTTTGAATCATGCAAATGTATTTGGAAAAACGCATCGTTTTTTGTAATTTTGCAGTCGGAACGTGGGCACAGAACCATGCAAAGAGGTTTTCACATCATATCATTCCTATTTGCAGCCTTTTTCTGCTGCATTTTGGCGCAGGCGCAGCCGTATTATACGCGCGTCTTGCAGCGTGATATCCACACGTTGCGCGTGAGGTACGTGGGCTCCGAGCAGCCCAAACGCCCATATTTATTGTTGTCCGAAGACCCTTTGGATGGCTCGGAACCGACAAACACGTTGGAGATTTCTTTCGACGAGTTCAGCCACGATTTCCGCCAATACTCCTATACGGTCCGTCATCTGGATCGCGATTGGACTCCCTCGCAACTAAGCAGTTACGAGTACGTGCAGGGCTTCACAACGGCGGACATCACCGACTATATGCAGTCTATCAACACTCGCCAATCGTACACGCACTACTCATTCACCTTCCCCAACGAGGACATGCAGTTGCTCATCAGCGGCAACTATGTGCTCCACATCTATCAGGATGGCGACATCAACAACGTGGTGGCGGATGTCTGTTTCTCGGTGGTGGAGCCCGAGGCAAGTATCTCGGCGAAGGTGCGCTCCAACACCGACATCGAGTTCGACGGGCGTTTCCAGCAATTGGACATCGACGTTGAGACCACAACATTGGACGTGCACGACCCGAATCTGCTCACCCTTGTCGTGCGGCAGAACAACCGTCTCGACAATCAGGTCACAGTCACCGCCCCCACCTACGTTGAGCCATGTCGCCTGCGATATCAGAACAAGCGCGAACTCATCTTCGAGGGTGGCAATGAGTTCCGCCATTTCGATGCGTACTCCACCTACTATGCAGGCTACCATATGGATGTAATTCGCTATGGACAAGGCGATTATCATGCTATTCTCGATGCTGACGAACTGCGTGGCACCATGGCAAAGGGTGCCGGACGTGAGGGGCTTTCCTACCTCACGGAGCAGGACACCAATGGGCAATGGGTGGTCAACGCCGAGCGTACGGATGATTCAGACACCGAGGCGGAGTACCTCTGGGTGCATTTCGCATTGCCTGTCCGCCAACCTGTTATGGATGGCAATGTCTTCGTGGGCGGCGACATCTTCCACAACCTTTTCACGGCGGACAACCTCATGCAGTACGACTCCGACGAGCAATGCTACTACCTCTGCGCATACCTCAAGCAGGGGGCTTACGATTACCTCTACTACGTGCTGCCGTCTGGCAAAACCTCGTACAACGCCTCCACCGCGACCCGCACTCCCGCCACGCTCTTGCCGTTGGAGGGCTCCCATTGGCAGACGCACAACGCCTACACTGTCTATGTGTATTACCGTCCTTTCGGTTGCCGCTACGACCGCCTGGTCGGCTTGCAGACCATTAGCGACTGACCATTCTCTCCCGACACCATATTTACCCACTTTTCGGTAGCCGTCCCGCGCCCATAACGGCACAATTCTTGTGCGTATGCACCATGGCAAATGTCAATTTTTAGGCACAAGCATATATGAATACGCAAAAAATCATCAAAAACATAGCCTTTTCCCTCATGGGGCTCCTTCTTGTGGTGCTCATCACTGCCACTTTTGTGGAAAAAATCTGCGGCACTGACATCGCCGTGCGCTACCTGTACACAGCCCCATGGACCATCTCCCTGTGGGCATTGGCGGTCATTTTTGGCGCTTGGTACGTTATCTGCACTTTCCGCCGTGGCACCATGCGCCTGTCGGTTTTCGGTATCCACTTCAGTTTTGTGCTGATACTGGCGGGTGCCATGCTCACCCACCTCTTGGGTGTCGAAGGTGCCGTGCCGCTCCGTGTGGGCGAAACCACCAACACTTATATCACCCGCGACGGAACCACCGAGTCCCTTCCTTTCACACTGACACTCAATGACTTCCGCGTGCTCTACTACCACGGCACGGTCACGCCCGAAGACTACCTTAGCCATATTTCCGTCCATGCCGACAGCCAAACCACCTCGGCGGAATTGTCTATGAACCACATCTTCCGCTACCGTGGTTGGCGTTTCTACCAATCCTCTTATGACGAGGACGCGGGCGGGTGCACCCTTCTGCTCACCCGCGACCCCGCAGGCATTGCCGTTACGTATTCAGGCTATATCCTTCTGCTTATCAGCATGTTGGCATATCTCTTTCTGCCCAAACGTACCCCTAATTCCTCTAAAAACTCTACTCTCTCCAACCCCTATCCCCTGATACTTTTGCTATTACTCCTACCGGCATCGCTTTCGGCAGCTCCAAAGACGCTCCAACGCCCTGTGGCAGACACTTTCGGCGACCTCTATGTGGAGTACAACGGGCGTATATGCCCTATGTCGGTGCTCGCCAACGATGTCTGCACCACGCTCTACGGGCACAACTACTATCGCGCTGACGACGGCACCCGCTATTCGGCGAACCAAGTGCTCACGGGCATTCTTTTCTACTACGACGACTGGCAGCAGGTGCCGCTCCGCCAATCGCGCAAAGCCGCCCGCAACCGCGAACGCGACATGGTCTTCCGCATGGTTGCAAATGGCTCATTACTAAAGATTTGGTATGGACCAAATGGTTGGTACGACATCAATTCCGCAGGCAAAGCCGACACTCTCTCTCACGACGAGTGGAACTTCCGCATGTATGCCCTCCAGTATGTCGCCTACGACCTCATGCAGGGGCACAACATCGAGGCGAATGAGACGCTCCGCAAGATTCGCCGCTACCAGCAGCAGTCCGCAGGCACCGACCTCCTGCCCTCCGAAACGCATTTCCGCACCGAGCAGTGTTGGGCGGCATTCCCGTACACCAAGCCGCTTGCCATTCTCACCATCACCCTCGGACTGTTGTTCTTTCTTGTCTATTGTATAGGGCAGGGTAGGGGGCTCACGCTCCCGCGTTGGTGGCGTATCCTCACTCTCGTCTGCCTTGCCGCGATATGGCTTTTTCTCACCGCCATGCTCGTCTGGCGATGGTACCTCAGCGGGCATATTCCCCTTTCCAACGGGCACGAGACCATGCAGTCCCTCGCATGGTTCATCATGCTGATCGGACTACTTTCCACTCTCTGCTCTCAACTGCCCTCAACACTCAACCATCAACCCTCAACTGCTCTCAACTTTCAATACTCAACGCTTCTACTCGCAGGCATGCCTCTTCTCGTCAGCATGATGTCGGCATCCAATCCGCAAATCACCCATCTCACGCCGGTCCTGCAGTCGCCTCTCCTCAGCCTGCATGTCAGCGTCATCATGCTCAGTTATGCCCTCTTGGCATTTGTCATGCTCAACAGTCTCCTCGCCCTTTTCTCCAACCGTGAGCAGCAACTGCGTCTCATGCACTTCTCCCGCACGCTCCTGCGCCCTGCGGTCTGCTGTCTGGCAATCGGCATTTTCTTGGGCGCGGTGTGGGCGAATATCTCATGGGGACGCTATTGGGGGTGGGACCCCAAGGAGGTGTGGGCGCTCATCACCCTTTTGGTTTATGCCGCCCCGCTCCACGCACATTCTTTGCCGCTGTTCCGGCACGCGCGCGCGTTTCATATATATTGTCTGCTGGCATTTATCTCTGTCCTTTTCACCTATTTCGGTGTCAATTTCCTCCTCGGCGGTCTCCACGCCTACGCCTGAAACCTCACATGCCTATTGTGGGGACGACGCGTCTCGCGTCGTCAGACTCATCGTATCCCTTCTCAATCCTAAATAAGAGTTAATATGCCATTCGTGCTGTTAGGGTTGAACTTTTAGTATGTGATTAGTATGTGATTAGTATGTGATTAGTATGTGATTGGCACGATTTTTGTACGACTATATGCAAATCGTACATCGTAAATTGTTAAATCGTAAATAATTTTTATGGCTCAAATCACATTTGCGTATCCCGTGAACACGGTTCGCGGCAAACTGGGTAAGAAGGAGAAAGTCGTCTTCCGTCAGAAGGCATCGTATGCCCCCAACGGCGGGCAGGTCAGCGTGTGCGCCCCCGAGGCGTATATAGTCAACAACCCTCGCGACTGGCAGAAGAAGCCCGCCACTGGGGCAGAGTTGGCTAAAATCCAGCGTTTCCAACAGGCTTGCCGGCTTACGCAGGAGGCTTTGGCTGAAGGGAGTGCCGACCGCGCACAATGGGTCAGCCGCTGGGAAGCCCAACTCAAACACCCGGATGCTGATGCCCCTCTCGACCCCCGTACCGGCAAACGCAAAGTCTATGGACGGCTCGACAACTACGTCCGCGCACAATTCCTTAATCAACTGAAAGCCAACGATTAACCATCATGTTCAATCCCGACAAACCTAAATACGAGACACGCCGTGTGCCGGAAAAGGAAATGATTTTCGGCACACGTGCTGTCATTGAGGCTATCGAAGCCGGCAAGACGCTCGACAAAATTCTTCTGCGGCGCGACATGACCTCCGCCACGGGGCGTGAACTGCTCAAACGCCTGCAAGGCACCACCACGCCCGTGCAGAAAGTGCCCCTCGAGAAACTCAATCAATACACCGACAAGAACCATCAGGGGGTCATTGCGTTCCTCTCACCCATTGATTTTCACCGCATTGAGGACATTATCCCCACCCTCTTTGAAGATGGCAAGACGCCCCTCCTCATGGTGTTGGACGGCATCACCGATGTCCGCAACTTCGGAGCCATAGCCCGTACCTGTGCTTGTGCGGGAGCCGATGCACTCATTGTCGCTGCCCGCAGCAGTGTCAGCATCAACGGAGACGCGGTCAAGACCTCCGCGGGAGCACTCCATTCCCTGCCCGTCTGCAAGGTGGATAATCTCCAACAGTGTCTGCAATACCTCCGTGACTCAGGTATCAAACTGGTGGCAGCCACCGAACACGCCGACCACAACTACACCGACACCGACCTCACCACGCCCCTTGCCATTGTCATGGGCAGTGAAGACCGCGGCATCTACGAACCCAACCTCCGCCTCTGTACCGAGCAGGTGCGTATCCCTATGCACGGACCTATTGAGAGTCTCAATGTCAGCGTAGCCGCCGGCATCATGCTCTACGAAACCCTCCGCCAACGAAAATGACGAAATAACAGCGGCTTCGCCGCCAATCGTACATAAATTCGTAAATCGTAAATATGCAAATCGTAAATAACTCCGCAGGAGTCCTTATCTTCGACCTTGACGGTACCCTACTCAATACCATTGCCGACCTTGGTACTGCCTGCAACCATGCCTTAGCCGCCTTTGGCTTTCCGCTACACGACTTGGACGAATACCCGCACCTTGTGGGCAACGGTGTCAACCGTCTCATTGAGCGTGCCCTGCCCGTCGGACACAAAGACGAAGCCACTGTCCTCCGCCTGCGCGAAGTCTTCGTGCCTTATTACGATACCCACAACTGTGTCCGCACGCAGCCTTACGAGGGTATTCCCCAACTGCTACAAGCCCTCAAGCAACGTGGTTTCCGTCTTGCCGTAGCCTCCAACAAATACCAGGCGGCTACTGCCCGATTGGTTGAGCATTTCTTTCCGGACATGTTTGATGTCGTCTTCGGTGAGCGTCCCGATGTTCCCCGCAAGCCTGACCCGCAAATCGTCCACGACATCCTCACCCGTCTCGGCACCTCCCAACAGACATGGTATATCGGCGACTCTTTAGTAGATATAGAAACAGCCCGCAATGCGCAACTGCCTGTCATTGCCTGCACGTGGGGTTTCTGTTCGGAAAGCGACTTGAAGGCTGCCCATCCCGACCACCTCGCCCATCATGCCGCCGATATTCTCTCTTTTGTTAGTTGATTGTTGTTAAAAGTGTTGAAAAACAAGAGAATGACAGAGAGCAAGTCAAAAATGAGAATGATAGAGAGCAGAGATAACTTCAGGAAGCCACACCATATATTATGTATAGTGTATATGTTATTTTGCAGTGTGTGTATGCATGCGCAGGTGTTGTGGGAGGTGAGTGGCAATGGTGCACAGAGCAAGTCATATATTCTGGCTACGAACCGTTTGGCGGATATGACGTTTATTGACAGTATCCCATCCGTGTGGAAATGCTATGCGCAGTGCAACAAGGTCATCACCGAATTCGCAATGCAGGATTATGAAGCCCTTGCCGTCTTGCGTACTGCTGCCCTATTGCCAGATAGTGTGAGACTTACGAATTTCTATACCGTCGATGAATACAAACAAATAAACGATGCACTTCTCCTCAACTTGGGCATGGGACTTGACAAATTGGGCAGAATGAAACCATCGTACCTTACTGAGATGTACCGCACCGAACTGATGAAAAAGTGGCTTGGTTACGATGAACAACGCTCTATGGAAACCTTCTTTGAGACTATTGCTGCTGAAGGTGAAAAGCCTGTATTCGGGCTTGACGATGTGGGCGAGACTATGTACATGCTTTTTGACCGTGAGCCCTTTGATTGGCAGTGCAAAGAGTTGCTTCAAATCGTAGAGTACCCCGAGCGCGAGGTTCGTCAGGAGAGGGAACTGATGGCAATGTACAGATGGGGGCGCATGACCGATATTGCCTATCAGGTAAAAAGCCCTGATAATCAGAGTACAGTCTCCTATTCCGACTATCAGGTATATGCTCGTCGCAACGTGCAATGGGGCAATCGTTTGGCTCCTTATTTACGTGAAGGTGGGGCATTTATTACGTTGAATGTCATCTATTTAGGCGGTGAAGAAGGCTTGCTTGCCTGTTTGCGCAAAGCAGGTTATCGGGTGCGGGCGGTGAATCGCTGATTCCCCAATAGTGGGGATTTTCCTTTGGGAACTTGTGCATACTATTGAAAAGCAGTATTTTTGCAGCATTAAAGACAACAATATGAACAAAATCCTATCCCCCGAAGTCCGTAGTATTCTCCTCAAAATCATCATTGCCGCTGTTCTTTTGGCGGTAGCGGTGGTCATCGAGCACACCGTCGCACTCCCTCTGTGGGCGTTGCTGCTCATCTACTTAATCCCTTACCTTGTTGTCGGCTTCGACACCCTTCGCGAGGCGGCGGAGAACATCGCCCACGGCAAAGTCTTCGACGAGGATTTCCTCATGTCCATCGCCACGCTTGGCGCACTCGCCATCGGCTTTCTCCCGGGGGCGGAGAACCAGTTCCCCGAGGCGGTGTTTGTCATGCTCTTCTTCCAAGTGGGCGAACTCTTCGAGACTATCGCGGAGGGGCGCAGCCGCAAGAGTATCTCGCAACTCATGGATATTCGTCCCGATACTGCCCATGTCGAGCGCGATGGCAACTTGCTCACCGTCAACCCCGATGATGTGCAGGTGGGCGAGACGGTCGTAATCAAGCCAGGCGAGCGTGTACCCATGGACGGTGTAGTCATCGAAGGCGACTCAAGTCTCGACACCTGTGCACTCACGGGCGAGAGTGTGCCGCGTTCCATTCACCCTGCCGACACCATCATCTCGGGCTGTATCAACCTCACGGGACTCCTCCGCGTCCGCGTCACCAAGCCGGCAGGCGAGTCCACGGCAGCGAAAATTCTTGCCCTCGTGGAGAATGCAAGCGACAACAAGTCCCGCAGCGAGAACTTCGTCACGCGCTTTGCACGTATCTACACGCCCATTGTCGTCTTTGCCGCCGTTGCATTAGCGTTCATTCCGCCGTTCTTCGCCGCAGGCTCCTACATCGATGCACTGCCCGTATGGCTCTATCGCGCACTCACTTTCCTGGTGGTCTCGTGCCCGTGCGCCTTGGTCATCTCGGTCCCCCTCTCGTTCTTCGGAGGCATTGGAGGAGCGTCCAAACAGGGTATTCTTGTCAAAGGTGCCAACTATTTGGAGGCACTCGCTAAACTCGACATCGCCGTCTTCGATAAGACAGGCACCCTCACCAAAGGGGTCTTTGCCGTCAATCTCGTCCATCCGCACGACATCACCGAGACCGAACTGCTTCACATGGCTGCCCATGTCGAGCGTTTCAGCAACCACCCCATTGCCGTCTCACTGCGCAACGCCTATCCCAACGAAGCAACGGACAACTGCACGGTGGAAGATGTCCGTGAAATCACGGGCGAAGGCATTCGTGCCCGCGTCAACGGACGCGAGGTATGCGTAGGCAACGGCAAACTCATGACGGCCATCGGTGCCGACTGGCACGAGTGCAGCCAGCAGGCACAAGGCACCGTCATTCATGTCGCTATTGACGGAAAGTATGTCGGTCATATCGTCATTTCCGACCGTATCAAAGACGACTCCGCTGAGGCAATCGCCGCGCTCAAACGCGAGGGAGTACGCCGTACCGTCATGCTCACGGGCGACCACAAGGCGGTGGGCGAGTTCGTTGCCAAAACGTTGGGACTGGACGAGTACCATACCGACCTCATGCCCGCGGACAAGGTCGCGCAGGTAGAACGTCTGCTCCGTGAGAAAGAACAGGGCAAGACGCTTGCTTTCGTAGGCGATGGCATCAATGATGCACCGGTCCTTGCGCGTGCCGACCTCGGTATCGCAATGGGGGGCTTGGGCTCTGACGCTGCCATCGAAGCCGCCGATGTGGTATTGATGGACGACAAACCCTCCAAAATTGCCCTTGGCATACGCATAGCCAAGAAGACGCTCCGCATTGCCAATGAGAATGTCTGGTTCTCTATTGGCATCAAGGTGGCAGTCCTTGTCCTTGCCGGTTTCGGTATTGCCAATATGTGGATGGCGGTCTTCGCCGATGTCGGTGTCACCGTCCTCGCCGTCCTCAACGCCATGCGCACCCTCACTCTCTCGCCCGCTACCGCGACCGGTTCTGCCAAAACCGCCTGACGATGCTGTGTTTGTGGAGACGTGAAGCCTAAGGCAGGTGTGCGTAGCACACTGAGTGTCGTGGCGACACGAAATAATCGTTCGAGACTTGGCGAGATAAGAAGCCCTGTGGGCTGGGTAGAACTCCTTATCGTCTCGCGTCGTCATACAATGGGCTTTAGTGGATTCTTTTGTCCGTCTATGTATTAACGAACAATTACACGGTTTTTAATGGAGGTGTATGCTGTGTTTATGGAGTCCCAAACACGGATTGAAATGCAAATTCTGTTAATGCCGCTTTGCGGCAAAGGAACATTTTGTGCCAACTGCGGTGCAAACACTCCCCCCAACCTTTGACAATCGTGTTTATATCAACCCTGCCATATATACAGGCAGACAAATGAGGTCTTGTTCTTTCTTGAAATCTTTGGTGTAGAGCATATAACGGCTCAGAATATGAGATGAGTATTTCTTCTGAAAAGCGTCTATGGAGGGATGTTCCTTGGATTGGGATGATTTTACCTCTATGGGGCATATCTTGCTTTTTCGTGTCAATAGAAAATCCACCTCATATTTATGTCTGCCGTTTTCGGCAACCCATGTGTGATAGTACAATCTGCTGCCTGCCGCAGTCAGCATTTGGGCAACAACGTTCTCATATACATAGCCCAAATCTGCCGCTAACTTGTCACCTAACAGTTTTTCATAGATAGTATTTTCCGTAAAATCACTATCCCAAAAGGCTAAAGTGACAAACAACCCCGTGTCGGCACAATATAGTTTGAACTGATTAGGATTCTGGTGCAAACTCAGCCCTGCACTCGGGTCATTACTATGCGTTGCCACAATAGATGTCATCGAGTCTTTGAGTATGGCAACTTGGTCTTGCAGCCGTTCCACACGGCTTCCTTCTATCACACTGCTCACCTGATAGCGTGATGCATTGGAATTCAATTGTGCAGGTATGGCGCGGAACATCATAGAGGTCTTGCCACTCGTATCCAAATCATAGAAATCCTCATCATATAGTTGTAGAATCGTCCGCTTGACACGGTCAACTCGCATAAAATCAAACGTATCCAAGTAGGTGTTTACGGCTTGAGGCATACCGCCTACCAGCATATACAATCTGAAATCACGCATCAAACGACGGTTGACATCTTCTCCCAACGGCGTCCAATCCGACAGAGCCTGCCGAAGCATCGGAATGGTGGCTGTGTCCCCTAAAGCCCAACGGAACTCTTCGTAATCCATCGGATACATCTGTATGCGCTCTTCTTCACTGGGAATGAGGATATTGTCATCTGTCCCGTGAGGTCTCCTGCTTTTGCGTTTGATGCTTAATAATGAGCCTGTTTCGATATAATGGAACCGTCCGTCAGCCACCAACCACTTGATGGCTTGACGTGCCCGCGGACATTTCTGCACTTCGTCAAAGATAATGAGCGAATGCCCCGCGTGCAATTGCACATGGTATGTTAGTTGCAAGGCTGTAAATATACGATTTAAGTCAGAGACGTCATCCCATAAACGCAAGACAGACTCAGGAGCCTTTGAAAAATCTATTAGCAAATAGGTCTCATACTCTTTCTGCGCAAAATGTTCCACAATGGTTGATTTGCCGATACGGCGCGCCCCCTCTATCAGAAGGGCTGTCCTGCCGTTTTCTTCATTCTTCCAACTGAGCAGTCGGTCGTAAATCTTACGTCTGAAAACACGTTCTTTCATACACTCGTTTCTATGATGCTGCAAAGTTACACAAAATAAATGAGTTACACAATGCAGAACCCTGTTTTTGTCAAAAATACAGCAGCCGAAAGTGTCTAATATGTCAAAAATGCAGCAGTTGTATGTGACGAATATGTCAAAAATATGATATTTGAGGGTGAAATTATCCGTTGTGGTTACTATGTTGTTATTCGTTGTTGTCAGTTGTTAACCGACCAAGTCTCCTTCTGTCGTTATATCGAACTTACGTTATTTTTTGGGGGAAAGTGAATGGAGAAAGTGATTTTTCTCCTCTTTTTCAACCATATTCCACTTCATTTTTGCATATCTGCAAAAATTATTGTACTTTTGTAGCCGAGAACAAGATACGGAACAAATACAGAACAAGTGCTATGAAAAGTACGCAAGAGTATATTAATCTGCTGCGGGCACATGCTGCTGAACTGCAAACGCGGTTTGGTATATCGTATATGCGGATTTTCGGTTCTGTGGCACGCGGCGAGCAGCGGGAAGACAGCGATGTGGATATTTTTGTTGAGATGCCTGCCACGATGAAAGATGTTTGTGGAGCCCAGTTGTTTTTGGAGAAACTATTGGGGTGCAATGTGGATTTAATCCGCAGACATAGCAACCTCAGTCCGTATTTCCTAAATCAGGTAGAGAAAAATGGTATCACTATCTTCGGAGCAGCGTGAATTGGCAAAACGCACCTTGTCGCAAATTCAATCGGCAATCCTGCAGTTACAAGAATGGAATGCCGATTTGGTAAGCCAAGAAGATTGGCTACATTCTTCTGAAGGTATGAGACGTTTGGCTGCTAATTGTATGCTGATAGAAGCCATCGGCGAAGGGCTCAAAAAAGTGGATAAGCGAACAGATGGGCAGTTGTTGCTACTTCGCCCCGAAATACCATGGCAGGAAGTGATGGCTATGCGCAATCATATAGCCCATGGTTATTTCGAGATAGATGCCGAATTTGTATATTTGGTTATCAAGAATGATTTGGCTCCTTTAGCAGAGGCTGTTGATTTTCTTGTGACAAAGTTATAGTATGTCAATTACACAACTGCCGGTTGTTTAATTGATATTGAAGATAAATCGCGTCCTTTTGTTTATCTTTTTTGTCGTTAAGAATAAAAACATTACCTTTGCACCAAATTATTGTGACAATCACACTTTTTGGGAATAGTCATGTTTCAGCATGCCCGACCAAGACAAACTCAACCAAGAGTTGCGCCCGCTCACGACCATACATGATAGTTTCCGCAAGATAATCATCACGCAGGACAACATCCCTGCATGGACCAACGAAGACGGCATTCAAATTATCAACTTGTTCGACTTCTTGTTTCAAGAAATAGCATTGTAATTTTACTGGTATTTTGTTTGTGTGTCAGGGCAACCGCACCAAACATCAATACATTTATAAATTCCCCTCTTTGAGGGGGCAGGGGGAGTCTGTTATCTGTTGTCCTACTGCCATTATATCGAACTTACGTTATTTTTAGGGAAATGAATGGACAAAGTGATTTTTCTCTTCTTTTTCGACCCTATTCCACTTCATTTTTGCATATCTGTAAAATTTATAGTACTTTTGTAGCCGAGAACAAGATACGGAACAAGTCCCAAACGATATGTCTGCGCAACCGTTCATAGAACAATTAAGAGCCCTCGGCAAGACCGTTCTTCCCAAGGACGCTTCATTGTGGCTGTACGGCTCTCAGGCGCGGGGTGAGGCTACGGAGGACTCCGATTGGGACTTGCATAATGAGTATGTCATGCCCATTATCTACACGCGCAAAGAATGGGCATCTATGTACTTTATGCCTTTCGCCAAGAATGTAGAACAAGATAAAATCGTATTGGTATGAGTTCAAGTCCCCCTGTTTATGGGACTATAAACCGATAAACAATCCGCGCCGTGGGTGGGAGGGTGGTGTCGCTCCCGTGCAGCCTGATGGGGGACAGGTAGGTGAGATGCCTACGAGGACATAATAAAAGGCGTTTGTTAACGCTTGTTTTGGCTATTGAAACCTAGCAAATTTTCGATCTTCCAAGACAGGAATGTAGCGAATGCCTACGGGATGTGTATTCCGCCGTGCATCAATGGTGCATCTATTGGCTGTGGCTGATAGTGTACCGTTGTGTATTGGTGTATATACATATTCGGCGTGGGCTAAGTCGTTCTTCTTAAAGATCAAGGTTTTGCTAGGACCTCAATAGTAGGATGAGCGTAGAACAAGGTTCCACGCTTTTTTTATACCCATACATTAGGGAGACAATGCTCTTGGGGAACGTGAAGCATAAGGCAGATATGCGCAGTCTGGGAGACGTGAAGCGTAAGGCAGGTGCGCTTGTGCGCACTGAGTGCCTGCGGGGTCCCTGTTAAGCCTGTGGGCTTAATGGGGTGCTTTCGTAGCGAGGCGAAAGCCTGTGGCTTGAGCAGAACTCCTTATCGGCTCGCGTCGTTTTGTGCCAACGGCGCCAAGTGGGGTGCATCTCGTACATTGTTATTGGGAAGCAATATGGAATGGATGCTGTCAATGTGTGATAATGAAGAGTGAGCGCATAACGTGGAGTATTGTTTCTTAGCAGGGCATGAAGCGTAAGGCGGGTATGCACAAGCATACTGGGCGCCGTAGCGAGACGAAGCCCAGTGGGCTGAGTAAGAACTCCTTATTATTGCCCGCCCATAAGCGACTTAAAGTAAATAAAAATATAAACTAATAAAAAGACAATGTGTTATGAAAAGATTCACATCTTTCTTGGTGGCACTCTTCCTTGCCACCGCCGCCATGTGGGCGTATGATTTCAAGGCGGGTGACCTGTACTACACGATTACGAGCCGCCAATCACCTTCTACCGTGGAGGTCTCCAAACAAAACTCCTCCGGTTACAACTATCGTGGATTGACTGCCATTGCCATCCCCGAGTCGGTGGTGTATGAGGACATCACTTATGCCGTCACCGCTATTGGGGATAACGCCTTCGAGGGTTGCAAAACATTGACATCGGTTAGTATTCCTGAAAGTATCGGTACGATTGGAGAAAAGGCATTCTATGGTTGTTATGGTTTGACGGAAGTTACTATTCCTGAGAATGTTATGTATATCGGGCGCGATGCGTTCCATTCCACGGGTATCACCTCCGTGGTGTGGAATGCAAAGAATAGTACCTACGGAAGATACTATGTCAATGAAACGCCTTTCAGTAGCGATGTGACATCTTTTACCTTTGGTGACAAGGTCGAAGTAATACCCGCCACCTTATGCTACCAAATGTCCAAACTGACCAAAATCATCATTCCTGACAATGTGACAAGTATCGAAGACGGCGCGTTCAGCGGCTGCACTTCCCTCACGTCGGTCACGATTCCCAAGGGCGTAACCCACATGGGACCGAGTATTTTCAGTGGCTGCACCAATATAACCACCGTGAACTGGAACGCTGTGAACTGCGAGTTGTCGGGGCACACCTATATTGGTAGTCTGTGCCACCCGTTCTATGATTGTCGAAAAGCCATTACCTCTTTCACCTTTGGAGAGGGCGTAGAGACAATACCCGACTATATGTGTACGGATATGGTTGCACTCACCCGTTTGGAGTTGCCCGCCACGCTCAAACACATCGGGTATTCCGCGTTCAGCGGCTGCAAGAGTTTGGAGGAAATTGAACTCCCTGCCGCGTTGGAGAGTATTGACGACTATGCCTTCAACAACTGTACTGGGCTGCTGCCCCTGAATATTCCCGACAATGTGAGTGCGATAGGCAAAAATGCCTTTTACGGGTGTAGCGGCATCACATCACTCACGATAGGAAAAGCCGTTACGACCATCGGTGCCAGTGCTTTTGAGGGGTGCAGCGGGCTCTTTTCCGTCACATGGAATGCACGTACTTGCCAGGATTTTAGCAGTTCCACAGCCAGTCCATTCGGCAAAATCAATACGGGCATTGTCCTGTTCGCATTTGGCGATGAGGTGGAGAATATCCCTGATTACCTGTGCTATGGCATGAGCAACGTGCTGTCCGTGGAGTTGCCAAACGTTTTGAAACGTATCGGTCGGCGGGCGTTCTACCAGTGTGCAGGTTTGGAAAGCGCCGATTTGCCCGAAGGGCTTGTTGAGATAGACGAATATGCTTTCTATGGTTGCACATCTCTGACCTCAGTTACGTTGCCGACTACCCTGCGAAATATAGAACAATCTGCTTATAGTAACTGCTCAAGCATAGCCGTTTTGAATATCCAAGAGGGAATAGAAATGATTGGAGAACGAGCCTTCGCACAGTGTCCCAAGATTGGTGCTGTCACTATTCCCCAGAGCGTAAAACGTATAGGAGCCGCAGTCTTTCAAGGCGATTCCAAACTCCAAAGCGTAGAATGGAATGTGCCTACGCATACGGGATTCACAGAAAGCACTTCTCCATTCTACAGAGGCAATTCCAATTACCCTATACTTACCTCTTTCACTTTCGGTAGTGGCGTGCAAGGCATCCCCGCTTATCTCTGCTATAAGCAACGTCGTCTCAAAGCAGTAACTATTCCAGACAATGTCCTGACCATCGGCGACTATGCTTTCTCGGGCTGCGATAGTCTCGCAGGTATGCATATCGGCGCCAATGTGCGAGAGATTGGATTATATGCTATTCACAGCACTCTGTGGTACAAGAATTGGTGGGCGGCACAGGATGACGGCGTGGCATATATCAATTCCGTACTTATGGGCTACCATGGTACTATGCCTGCCAATACGACCGTAAAGGTGAAGAAGTGGACTACTTGTATTGCAAGTCATGCTTTTTACAATGAGAAGAATTTGGCAGCCATATCCATCCCTGCCACAGTAACCTCAATAGGGGATTATGCGTTTTCCCACTGCACAGGGTTAACTTCTTGTATCATTACAGGAAATATCAAACGAGTGGGGAAAGATGCTTTTTGGGATTGCAAGAATATAACCTCTCTGACTATTGCGGAAGGGGTAGACAGTATTGGCAGTAGTGCTTTTGCAGGGTGCGAGGGATTGACATCTGTCGTTATTCCAAGTACACTAAAAACCATTGAAGCGTGTGTATTTATGGATTGCAAGGGACTAACTTCTGTAACTATCAGCGAGGGTGTGCAAACGATAAAGGATAGGGCATTCTTACGATGCACGGGGCTAACTTCTATTACCATTCCAAGCACCGTAGAGAATTGTGAATCCAATATATGCCCCGATTGTACAGGACTGACCTCCGTGATTTGGAATGCAAAGCGTTGTTCGGATTTCGGTTATAGCAAATACAAAGGTGAAAAAGGACCCTTTGCAAGCCTGTATGCCCAAATAACATCTTTTACTTTTGGAGACGGAGTGGAGAAGATTCCCTCGGGCATCTGCCAGTACTTTACGGCACTGCCGTCTGTCACCATTCCCGAAAGCGTTACGTGTATCGGCGGGGATGCGTTCTATGGCTGTAGCAAACTGCGCAAAATAACGGTACCTGTCAATGTGGATAGTGTGGGGTACGACGCTTTTTATGCTTCCGGCTTGCAACAGGTGGTGTGGAATGCGCGTGCGTGCAAGGATATGGTCCTTGCCTACTCCGACCCTCGGTATTTCTCAAGCGAGGCTCCTATTGTATCATTTACTTTTGGCAAAGAGGTGGAGAGAATACCTGCTGCTCTGTGCGAAGGCAGAAGCAAATTGGTAAGTGTGGTGATACCCAATAGCGTGCAAGAGATAGGGAAAAGAGCCTTTATGGATTGTACAACCCTCAACAAACTGACCTTGGGGAGCGGACTCAAGACCATTGAAAAGTATGCGTTCAGCGGTTGTGCTGCATTGAAGTCTGTGATAATCCCTGATAGTGTGGAAACAATGGAATACGCTGCTTTTGGCAGTTGTACGAAACTGGCGACACTCACGATAGGCAAGAATGTCCAGAATATGGACGGTTCCGCCTTTTACGGGTGCTCCGCCATTACGTCCGTTGTGTGGAATGCCAAACAATGCAATGATTTTGATATGTCTAATGGCGAGGGATTGTATTCCCCGTTTTCCAGTGCGCGCGAGCAGATAACGGAGGTAACATTCGGCACGGAGGTGCAAAGTATTCCTGCACAGTTATTTGCAAAGATGACGAAACTGCCGTCCGTAAATATACCAAGTAGTGTCATCCGTATCGGAAACAATGCTTTTTACAACAATAAGGCACTTGCGAGTGTTACTATGGAAGATGGGACTGGTGAGTTGGATATTCAAGAGAAAGCGTTCTATTATTGCCCTGCTCTCTCAAGAATCACACTGGGGCATACCACAACCATTGGGAACTATGCATTCGGCAGTTGCTCAAGTATAGAAACTCTTACTCTGCCCGCTAACCTGACCTATATTGGTCAGAGTGCTTTTGAAGATTGTGATAAAATTGCAAGGGTGGTCATTCCCGACAAAGTAACAACTATTCGAGAGAAAGCCTTCTATGAGATTGATTCTTTGCGCTTTGTGTCAGTTGGTGAGAGTGTGCGGACTATTGAGGACGGCGGCTCATATCACTATGCTTTTGGTGCCTATGGCAGCATTAAAGAGGTAGAGTGGAATGCTATCCATTGCCGAGATGTGAATAGTGCCATATTCGGTTCTACTGACCAGATGAACAAATTCACGTTTGGCGATAAAGTGGAAAGAATACCTGCCAACTTGTGTGCGGGAATGAGTGGCATTGATTCTATCAACTTGCCGGCGACACTCAAGAGCATCGGCGAGTACGCGTTCAGCAGTTGCAAAGGGGTGAAGAAGATTATCCTCGGCGAAAATATGAAACATATTGAGTATTGTGCGTTCAATAATTGCAGGGGAATAGATACGATTGTTACTGAGGCTGTTGTTCCGCCATTGTGTGACACATTGGCCTTTAAAATGAATTCGTTCTCGGGGTACACCAAGACACCGGTGTTAGTGCCTTGTGGTAGTCTTGAGGTATATGCTTCCGCTTCTGAATGGCAAAAATTTGGTAACCTAAAGGAACCGGCTTCGGAGTTCGTGCTTACTTTGCAAACCGAAAATGAAACCCATGGTAGCGTAGCCTTCAACGAGCCGATAGGCTGCTCCAATACGGCTACTGTTTCTGCAACACCCAAGAGCGGCTATTCTTTTGTACAATGGAATGATGGCAATACCGACAACCCGCGTACACTCACTATAACGCGAAATACGGTCTTAACAGCGCAATTTAGTAGCCATAAGTGCACTATTACCGCTACAGCCGAACATGGTGTAGTAAATGGCACGGGCACTTATGACTATGGTACCACGATTGCGCTCACAGCCATTGCTGACGAGCACTACCATTTCACCCGATGGACTGACGG
>ERZ808278.581-NODE-581-length-22347-cov-32.198726_pt1 | contig 22347 bp, 28 predicted proteins | sample MGYA00521239_ERZ808278 | MGnify/ENA primary metagenome ERZ808278 (study PRJEB31516, sample SAMN03275600) | gut metagenome | biome: mammalia-associated habitat; material: feces | host: Papio cynocephalus | place: Kenya | collected 2012-07-17 ... | reverse complement strand
AAAATACAACATTTTTTACAAAATGTTGTATAACTTAGCAAGAAGTTAATTCATCCACATAAATCCAAATAGGCAATCCTGTTTCTTGAGGAGATAAATTGCTCATTTCGCCTACAAGATTTTGTGTTTTTTGCCTTTCCTGATAAGCATCTAAATAATCAAAAAATTCTCCCCCACTCATAGTAACATCTGCAATACCTTTCAATATTTCTACTGAATTTTGGACAAATGCAATAATATCAGGAGGAACACTATTTCCAAATGGCGCTCGTGGTGTTGAAGATACTATTACAGGATATACTGAAAAATTGTCATCTTCAACCACATATATACATAATGGATGATTATAATATTTATAGTTCTCCCCACAGTCTATAATTATATCTTTTGATAAACCAGAATCTTCTTTAGTAACATATGTTACATAATCATCAAATTCTTCATTACTACGTTTTGTAGCAAAATTCTCATTTATTCTCTTCGGAATAAATTTATTAATCATTTTCCTGATTTCTCTTTTCTCGTTTTCCATAGTTTCAAATATAAAATTTCAAAAGTTTTTCTCCTGCAGCTAATCCCTTATTAATTTCATTTTTAATACGTTTCGTAATACTATCCCTATCATTCTCTATAAGATAATTAACAACACTATATTTAGAATTATCAAAATAATTTTTATAATAGTCACATTTTCCCACTACTGATATGAAATGTACTTTCATGCTGTCGTCAAATACAATATGATAATAATCCTCTGCACCTTTGACAAGCCCTGCATATATCCCTTCAGGCTCTTCATCCCCATGAATACATAGAAAGTCCATTTTATGCTTCTCGAAATTCTTGAAAAGGTCTTTTTCTAAATCATTTTTCCCTTCAGTTAATAATATATCTTTCTTTCGCATAATCTACCATTCCTCTGTTGAATATTGTACGGGCACATAGGACAATACCATAGACCCATCGAAATTAATTCTCACTCGAAAGCGTCCTGTTTCCGCAAATATTGGGAAATTCTTTTTATTATTAAATTCTTTCAATGCACGTTTTCTTTCAGCTAACAGCAATGACAACACCATACTCTTAACTTCATCAATGGAAAAAATCTTCATTCCTTCCTTACTATGGAATAATTTATAATCATTCTCTTCCATTATCTTTTGGACCTCCTTAAAGTCATACTCCTCAAGAATCTCCAAAATAGAACTATTTAATTTATTTTTAAAACTCTTTATATCCATAATAATTAACTAATCAATCAATTATTTTCCATTCAATTTTGTCTCCTCTAAGATATGCATGTACAATGTTTTCTAAAACACCATGGTCTGTTGTTTCTCCATAACGATTCCTAATAACTTTGATATGTGGGTCATCTAAAGATATAATGCATGGCTCATTAGGCAGTGTTGTATTTGTTGAATATGTTTTTTTCAATATATTTGCCTGTTTATTATATCCTTTTTCCATCAACAATCTAATTGCCTCCTGATTCTCTTCTCTTTTCTTGCCGTTAATAATTGCGATTTCCATATGTCTAAATTAATTTTCTAATGCAAATATAATAAAATTAATTTTCATAACAAAAAATTCCCAATAGATCTTTTATAAAATCTATTGAGAAATTTAATTTTTGCGGAAGATGGAAGGCTCGAACTTCCGCTCCATATTGCTATGAACTAACGGTTTAGCAAACCGTCCTCTTCACCAACTTGAGTAATCTTCCAAGTTAGCGGAAGGTGAGAGATTCGAACTCCCGAGGCGCTCACACGCCTGACGGTTTTCAAGACCGCTCCTTTCAACCACTCAGGCAACCTTCCTTATTATCTTGTGGAACGACTTGGTTCCGCCCCAAGTTCTTCGGATTTTCAGTCCGACGCAACAACTACGTCTGCTATCGTTCCAAATAATTTAATGGGAGGGGCAGGACTTGAACCTGCAGTCCTCAAAGGAATGGATTTACAGCCCACACGGCTACCAATTAACGGTTACCCTCCCTTAATAAATTGCGGTTCCACCAAGGCTCGAACTTGGATAAGCGGATTAACAGTCCGCCGTAATATCCTTTATACGATAGAACCAATATTTTTTTAGAGCCTTCGATAGGGCTTGAACCTACAACCTACTGATTACAAATCAGTTGCTCTACCAATTGAGCTACGAAGGCATATATAATAAAATTAAAAAACCTCCAAATCTTTTTGAGAGTCGGAGGTTGGTGATGATATATATTGAAACCGCTTAATGCGGCGAATTGCCATTATTTTTCACCTTCCTCCTATTGGCACATTAAAATAATACGATGTGATTTTCGTATTAAAACTCTTACTATTAAAATATGTAGAATTAAATCGTACCATTTATTATTAAATTATCTTATAAATCGTAGCGGAGGCAGGATTCGGACACTGTGACCTTTTGGTTATGAGCCAAACGAGCTAACCTCTGCTCCACTCCGCAATATATCTCTATATATATAAATATATTTAATTTTCAAAAAGTTACAAATTTTTGAAAACCTCGATGCTGCCTGAGGCTCGCGCCATCAGAACTTCTTTCAAAGCCCGCTACCCTGATGAGTCCATCGTGCAACAGCATTACCATGTTTTGGGCTGAGTTTTATTGACCCGAAACGCTTGCCATTTATGGAAATTTCTTCCCTCTAACACATCTTTATTTCTAAAGATAGGCAAGATGCAGACGGATTATAAGTTCCGCAACTACTACTTAGCAAGATATAAATTACTTCTTTCACCCCTACTCCTTTGGAAAGGTTCACAGGCTCCCACCTGTTCGCAGTTGGCTACTTGTTTCATTTCTGTAATTTCCTTGCGGTACTCTTACGGCCACCATATTGCAGGTGGATAACTGCATTGTCATGCCAAGTGTGCAACACTTTTGCTTCAAGAATGTAATAAAAAAAACCATTATTATTATATCCATTTAACCGATTGAACGACGAGGTTGCACTTAATATCTTACCACCTTTTGAGCGGCTTAGATATATTTGCCATTCTATTTTCGCCTGCCTTAGACTACTCACTATAATTTAACTATTTCCTAACTTTTCAGGATTAGGCACCACCCCAATCATTGTGTTGGTACACAATATAGGAGAACTATTATTTCTTCAATACCACCATTTGTTTGGCAACATTTGGTCGATACGCATTCTTTTGTGTCAGCCTTACAGCTCAAGACAGGGTGGTCAGCCCCATCACATTGCATTTCACTTCTGCCCGAAGCTACTCCATTTAACCCTACTACTTTATCCAGGACAATGTTTTCAAGAATGGCTTTCTTATGGAGTGTCCTAAAACACCGCTCAGGCATATAATGGTATTAGCCCGTACTTTTACGGCTTATTTATTCACCGCTTATCCTATTGACGAGAAGCCCGCCATTTCTTCTTTCAAAGAACTTAATTGCAAAATTAAAATATACTACTTTTGTTACAGGTGCTTATTTTAGTATCCTCTATAGCAGTTAAACTATTTGGCCGCATTAGCACATGGCAACCATCTCACCTCCCGTTTAACAAACGGTTGTTCTCCTATAAAGTTTTTTAATCTTACATTACAAAGATATGAAAATTAATTTTAATTTCAAATAATTTTCAATCTTTTTTCAAAAAATCATTTATTTAATCTATTCGTTTCTCAACGTTTTTAATGATCAAATTAGAGCAGCAGGGATGGAATTGAACCACCATCTTTAGCATGGAAAGCTAACATCCGACCGTTAGACCACCTGCGCATAATGTCTTTCATTCTTTTCCTGCTTCAACCTGTCACTACTTTTTAGGTGGCACAACGTGCCACGATCATCCATAGTTGGACAGTCCGCAGGCGTGAATTCGGGCGAACTCAACCCTATTTGTTTTCTTTCTCTAAAAATACAAAAACTAAACATTTTTTCAACACTTTGCCGTCATTTCAGTGAATGTTTATAATACGCTTTTTACTTTAATTTTCAAGAAACCTTAATAAAAATGCCTATCCGATAATATAAATAGTTTCAAAATTCAAAAAGTACTAAGTTTCCGGATCTTTATTTTTTCTTGTAGGAATTTGATATCCGCCACTTATTTGATCTTCCTGCTTTGCATAATAATATCCGGCTGTATTCAGCATCTTTTTATAATATTTCTTTAATAGTAGAATGGCTCTGTTTATAAACCAATTTCTAAATTCTCCAACAGTTTTATAATGCCCTTTATATTGAATTGCAGATGCTTCAATTATAGTTTCTAATAGTATCCAAAAGTTTTTTTCTTTATTATTGATAATGAGAGGCAATCTATCGTTAAGATTCTTATACCAATAATAAGCCATAGTTCTCTTAATATCCTTGGAAAAATTTTTCCTTATGGATTTCATCCCTTCTAAATCGCCATAAACGCTTGCTGTAAAAGCATTTAATTCTGAACTATCAAATAATGCATAGAAATTATCTCTTATATATTGATTCAATTCTTTATTATCAGATAACTCAATATTATCAAGACTGTTTACAACTTGTGCATTTATCTGCATGGGATTCAATTCAGTTCTGTTTTCTCTTCCTAATTCCTCTGCCTTATGATTCAATTCATGAATCAATATGGAAATAAAAGTTTTAATATCAAGGCAAGAAGTCCCCTTCCTTTAGGTGGGGGATGAATTGCCTTTACAAATATATAACTTTATTTATATTTATCATAACAAATACTTGATCATTTAGGATACATGAAATCCTTCCGTTACAGACTCTACCCAACACAGGAGCAGGCGAGCGCCATCAGGCGCACCGCAGGCTGCGTGCGCTATGTCTATAACGGGCTCCTTAACGACTACAAGGCACAATATGACGCTTGGAAAGCCGAGGGAATGCCTAAGGATAGGAAGCCGAAACTCAAGGAAGTAACATTCCTTAAGGAAACAGCTCCGTTCCTCGCCGAGGTGGACAGCCTTGCGCTCGCCAATAGCAAATTGAACCTAAAAGCAGCATTCAACAACTTCTTCGGCTCCTGCAAGGGAAACCGCAAGGGAAACCGCAAGGGGACGAAGATGAAGTTCCCGAAATGCCATAAGAAGGGAAAGTCGAAGGCAATCTACAAGACGAACAATCAGAACGGCTCCATCCGTATAGAGGGAAACACCATACGTCTTCCTAAGATAGGGAACGTAAGGGTGAATTTCCATCGCCCGTGCGTCGGAGCGATACGCTCCGTTTGTGTGGAAGCGGCAAAGGACGGAAGGTTCTATGTCTCTATCCTTACTGATTGCCCTATGGAGGGAATGAAGAATCATGTATCCTTAAACAACCTTAACATTGTAGGCTTAGACATGTCCTACAGCAAGTTCTGCGTGGATTCGGACAGCAGTGTCGAGGATGATACGAAACCCAAGTACGTCCGTTGGTACCGCTCGGCCGAGAGGAAACGCAGGAGGCTTGCAAGGAGAATGTCCAAGAAGGTGAAGGGCTCCTCCAACAGGGAGAAGGCAAGAAGGAGGCTTGCAGCCTTTGATGCCCATACGGCAAACAGGCGCAAGGACTTCTGCCATAAGATGAGCCATCATTATGCTACGCATTATGATGCCATCGTATTGGAGGATATCAACATGCATGACCTTGCGAAGAGGCACATGAAGGGACACGGCAAATCCGTGTGCGACCTTGGCTTTGGCATGTTCAAGCAATTCCTGTCCTACAAGTGCGAAAGGTATGATACATTGTTAGTATATGCGGACAAGTGGTTCCCGAGTTCAAAGACCTGCATGCATTGTGGAGAGAAGAACTCCCTGTTGGAACTGAGCGACCGAGAGTGGGTGTGCCCACACTGCGGGGCAGTGATAGATAGGGACTACAATGCAGCGTGCAACCTCAGGGACTATCTTGTGAAGATAATAGATACCGCAGGAACTGCGGAAATTCACGCCTGTGGAGATGAGACCTCTACCTTGCGTTCACGCGCAAGGCAAGCCTTGTCGGCGAAGCAGGAAGCCCCCTCCTTCAGGTGGGGGTAGTTCACTTTTCCATTTATTATCCTTAGATGGTGGAAATGTTGCAATATACGCAGAAACATAGGCTGCTATGGTATTGATTTCAGACAAATAATTTGAAAAACCTATGCCTCCTGCCTCAAATATCAAATTGCATTTATTTTCCTCGGCAGTTATATTTTCTAATATTTGCTTTTTATCCATTATTTAGTTCTTCCACAATTTTTTCTATATGCCTTTTTACTAATCCATGTTCATAATCTGTTTGAAATAAGGCATCATCATATTTATCACCATATTCGTTGTCGTCATCAATAATGATATAACTGAAATTTAATTTTCCATAGGTCTCCATCCATTCATCAAGGGCTTCTCCCTTATTTTTTAATGGATTGAGTATTGCATATAGTTCAAGCCCCTGACCAAAATTTCTGAATTGTTCAAATATGTCTGACATAGTTCGCCATGATGAACTTAGGACAATGCTTGCATCAGTTTTCTTTATAATTGATTTTAGATTTCTGACAGCAGCAGGGTCTATATTTCCTTTTCCTTTCTTCCCTTTCCTGCAAAAATACCAATCCTTGCTATTCAATACTCCGTCAATATCTAAGAATATGATTTTTTTAGGAAACCAATTTGTCTTAATTTTTCCATTATTTAACATAAAATTAATTTTTTCAAATAACTATACCACAAATATAACAAAAAAATCCTAAAGACTTATAATCTTTAGGATTATTGTTTTTTCTAAACCATTCCTGCACCATCAAATCGCATAATAGGCTTTCCTTCAGAGTTTGCTCTCTTCTGATATTCCTCTATATATTTTTCTCGGAGTTTCCTTGCATATGAAAGTTTCTTCTCAACAAATTCCTTATGCTCTCTTACCTTCTGATTAGCATCTGTACAAGGTACAGGCTTATTTTTCTTCACGTGCTTTCTATGTGTCATTTTATATAAAATTTTATATTGGTAATCTTGTCTGCCCATTACGGAACATCTTTTCTTTTATTTCTGAAGTTGCTGCGTAATATTCATTTAAGTATTCTTTCTTTATATATTCAGGTCTTATACACCAATAAGATTTATCTTCACCTTTTTCTTTATTTAAAGTAGTATAATATCCTGTATCTATAATAACCTGTTTCAAATTCTTACTGCCATAAACATAATTAAGAAGCCCCTCCCAATAGGATTCACCATCATCTTTAAATGGCGCTACTGCGAAAACAGTTAATGCTATTCCAAATATTATTATAGTAAATTGAGGTGGATATTCAAATCTAATTTCATCATATTTTGTTTTCCACATAACATCCAAATCAAATACATTAAACATAAACCATACTGGTAATGTATATATAGGCCTAAATATCTTTGATAATATAGGATGCCTCTTTATAAAATCATCACTCCACCTATATTGAGATACCCATAATGAATAATCCTTATTATTTATATTTGAAAAACCTCCCTTAAATAACTTATAAACAGGAATTCTTGGGCCTCTTCTCCATACAGGTAAACCACTCATATTTCGCCATAACCCAAATTGCCATACTAATTTAGGTTTAACGAAAACATCTTTTGCCTTATTATATGTCTTGAATAAATTAAACATTTATAGTTTTGAACAAATTAAACATTTATAGTTCCGAAAACCATAGAAGATTAAAGAAATCCCCTATAGATTCTCATTCTTTTCCTGCTTCAGCCTGTCACTACTTTTTAGGTGGCACTCCGTGCCACGGTCATCCATAGTTGGACAGTCCGCAGGCGTGAATTCGGGCGAACTCAGCCCTATTTGCTTTCTTTCTCTAAATATACAAAAAACTAAACGTTTTCCAACACTTTGCCGCCAAATGAGTCAATGTTTATAATACTATTCAAATTTGTTGAGGAGCAGAGGTTCGAACTCTGACTAGGAGAACCAAAATCTCCTGTGCTACCATTACACCACTCCTCAATAAACGCATACCTATACTATAGGCTATATAGATATGCTTCACCTACTTTTACTTGTTTACGTTAAGCTAAGCTCGGTAACTCTCTAAGGAATATATTATTTCAGTATTCCTAACGATGATAGATCACTGACGAGTTCCTACCAACATAAACTCGGTTTGTTTCACAACTTAGTGCTAATTCTGTCCCCTTAACACAGGGTGCCTATCTTTTTTTTGTTTCTCAATCTTGCTTTATAAAGATACAATTTTTTTCTAATGATGATCTGTTATCCATCGAGCATTAAGAAATTCTCTATTTGTTAATTTCTTATTAACAGAATTTGGCATTTCCAACCATATTGGCACATTATCCGCCATATACTTGTAATATTTAGAACTTTTACCAATATGTTTAACCTTTAATGGCTCCCCTGTTTCAATACTAAAAATTACTTCCCAATCTTCAGGGCCTTTAATATGAAAATGCGGAGGATTATGATCATTACTCCATATAATAATGTCAAATTTATTAGGAGGAAAAGGAGAATTCATTGGATCTTTTATGTTCATTTTAGCCATCTCATTGAGTGGCTCTCTATGAATTTCAAAATCTAAAATTTCTAATAATTTTTCAGGCGTTTCACGCAAAATTTCAACACCATGATTTTGTATATATTCCTTTAACTCTCCTACTGTAAAAGTATAAACTTTTTCCATTATTTAGAAATTCTTAGACTTAGCCATCTTCTTTTCAAGTCTTCGTGCCTTAGCCTCTTCCTTTTCCTTCTTCTTTTCATCCGCAATCTGTTGAATTGTAAGAAGGGCAAGCTCCTCTTTCTGAATAGCTACATTCTTATACTTATTGTACATTCCTCTTCCTACAGCAAGTTCGGGCTTTGTAATCACAACCTTATCCTTTTCTGAATCATATGAAATCTGACTGAGAAGAGACTCTATCCAGTAATCCTGTGTCTCATTATCCACCTTGTCAAATAAGTCCTCATAAAGTGCAACACATACAAGAAATGGATCATTCGTAAAAAGTGTCACCAAATCATTTCCCTTAAGAACTTCCCCATATGTCTTACACTTCTTAATTCTTACAGCCTCTACAGTGATTCCCTGTGCTCTCAAGCCAATACTGTTAGCCATATCCTTAACCTTCTTCTCCAAAGTTTCATCTAGATCTCTTACATACTTTCCCATAATTAAAATTCTTTTTTATGCTGCAAAAGTACAAATTAAATTTCTATTTTCCAAAAACTATCCTTTAATTATCCATAGTGTTATTTATTATTATAAGAATAACAAATCTAAAAAAATTAAAATATTATGGAAATTAAATTAAATTGCGTAGGGAACCGCTCCGTAGGGGGGGTAGATATTGATATAGTAGGAAATATTAACCCTAAAAAATATCTTATCAGAGGTACTACAACATTGCCTAATCAAGAATTACATTTATACTTTGATGGAGTAATAGGTAAGATGGAACATGATGATAGCAATTATATCATTATTTATTCAGATAAGAACTGCAATTTTAAGATTGATATACATGACCTTTATGATGAAGAAGAACCATACACTTACGATTTTGATATTGCTAATGAATCACGAAAATATATAAAGACCATTGATGAACTCTCTGTAGATTTTTATAGCAAGTCAGATGATGGTGAAATCCCTTGTGATTTTTGTGATTTTGAAAATTTAACTTTTTTAAATTTATCCTATGGTTCTATATCTTCATCTTTTGAAGAAAATTTAGGCGATACTTATGGCATTTTCGAAGGATGTACTTCTCTTAAATTTGTAAAAGTTAAAGACGCTGAAACGGCCAATATTTTCATATCTGCAATTAGAAGTGATTTAAGTAAAGATTCTATCTGGAATAGTTCTACAGGAATAATTACAATTTCTTAAAAAGATAATATAAATATTTTGATTTTATAAAGAAACATCTACCAAAAAAGATGCTTCTTTTTTTTTTGCTTTCCAAAAAAAACCTATACTATAAGTTCTTTAAGATCAGATCATTATATAATAAAAATAAATAAAAATTTAAATTATAATGATCAATAACTAAAGGTTTTAAGAATACAAAGTATAGGAATTTTTTTCTTTTCTTTGCAAGAAAATTAAAGTTGTTATGCAAATCAAATCAATTATCTCTACCTACAGAAAAAACTTGCAATCGGGATAAATTTGTATTATTGCAAAAATAGTTTTTATAGAATGAGCAAGAAGAAAAAAGATCAGTGGTCGAAAAATCAAGCAGGATACATTGTCAGCGTAAATGAAACATTCCCTGAATTAGAGGCAGGATATTACTCCATTCGCAGTTCTATGTCTATGGGCATGTATTTTCAAAAAGAAAACATAGAAACTAATAAGCTTTACCCTATGCCTAACGAGGCCACGAAAAGCGTTCTCTCTGATATTCAGAAATTTTGGACATTGGAAGATGTATATAAGAAATACGAGAGAGTATTCAGAAGGAATTATCTTATATATTCAGCGCCAGGCACAGGCAAGAGTTCTCTAATAAAAATTATGTGTCAGGAACTTATTGAAAAGTATAACGGAATTATTTTCAATATTGATAGTGCAGAAAGTTTGGCCTTATATCCTGGGGCTATAAATAGGGTACGTTCTGTTGAGCCAAATAGAAAAATCATAACAATAATTGAAGATATTGATACCTTCATTGGCAATGAAGGTGGATATGTAAATACTTCAATAGCAAGTTCAGCATTGCTTAATATACTTGATGGTGCTCTAACTACAGGAAATATTGTAACTATTGCTACAACTAATTATATTGAAAAAATTGAGGCACGTTATAAGAATCGCCCATCTCGTTTTGATATGGTTATTGAATTTCCTCTTCCTAATGACGAAAGCAGAAAAACATTCATTGAAAAAACTGTAAAACCTGAGGATCTTGATAAGATAGATATTGATAAATGGGTTAAACGGACAAAAGGCTATAGTATTGATCATATCAATGAACTTATTCTTCTTTTCTTTGTATTTGGACATAGTGAAAATGAGGCCTTTTCACGTATTCAGAAAATGGTCGATGCGAATGATAGTCTTGTCAATGAAACATCTACAAATAAGAAGAAGATTGGATTTAATGAGCATACGGCATGGGGTGCTACAACCGAAGAAATGCATCCTAATGTTCCTTATCCTGAAGATTTAGAAATTAGATTGCCTAAAAAATCTTGCTATTAATAATTTGTATTTTTAAGGTATGAGTTATAATTTGAAATTTATCAATAATGATGCATATCTTTTTAGTGAAGAAGATATAGCAATGCTGTCAATGGATGAAGAGGATAATGTTGAAGAAAACTCTTCTATAGAAAATAAGTTGGACAATTCCAATATCATCAGGAACATATCATTTGATCAGTCAGAAATTCTACACAATATTATGCACCTGTATAATGATGATAAACCATTCGACTGTGATATGACAGCATCTGAATTAAAATTTTATAGAAAGGTTAAAGGAAATAAATATATTATACCCGAGCCTAAATTTCTTTTTGATGTCTTCCCTAAAGAAGATAAAATTAAAAAAATTGAACCGTATGGAAGGTTGCCTCTTGATAATGAATCTATAGACTCTATTGTTGTAGATTTACCTTTTGTAGTCTCGCCTCCAAATGCACCATCTGCTGTATCAAATAAAGAGGGAGCAAGCCTTATATTTAAAAGATTCCATGGATATTATCCTGTGGATGATTTATATGAATCATATTATCATTGGATTTCAGAAACATATCGGGTATTAAAGCCTAATGGAACTTGTGTGTTTAAAACACAAGATACAATTTCCGGAGGGATAAACCATAGTAGCGTATTTTACTCATTTATGTGTGCACAAAAAGTTGGTTTTACTGTGGAAGACAATTTCATTCTTGAAGCAAAGTCAAGGATTATTGCAGGTCCGTCGAAAATGAAGAAACAGATGCATGCCCGCAAATTTACTTCCAATTTTCTTGTTTTTAAGAAATTTATGAAGAAGAAGAGTAAAAATTTCAATTATTTTGAATTAATTGAGAAATTTACTGAAAAGGAAAATAACAGATATAAGACAGGCAAAAATATATAATGGAATATCAATTAAAATCAAAAGAATATTATGAGGTGAATAAAAAGAAATTTAATTTTCTTTATAATAATATAATTAAAAAGTATATTAATAGAGCAAGAATAGGATGCTGTAGTTACTTATGCCATAAGTTTAAGCCTATAGGATATGAAGATTTCTTTAAGAAATATCTTGAATCAGGTAAGGATTCAAAATTTAATTATTCAACTTTAAAGGGTGACTATTATCATGGAAGAACCATTGAAGAATTATATGCCCTGTCGGAAGCATGCTGTAAAGAAATAAATGTACCTTCTATTACTACAGATATGTGTCTTGATGATATTGTTAATCATTGTATTCTTGAAACTTATGATGGACAAGCAATAGAAAGAGCAGTTTGTAAAACTATTAGTGAAACAAAGAAATATGTCGTAAGACAGGAAGAAGATGATATTGATGCTGAAATGGGTGTTGATATTACTGTAGGGGATAAGGATGGTAATGTAACAAACTTTATTCAAATCAAACCATTAAGTACTTTTATGGGAAATAAAAATATTTCACTTCGGACAGATAGGGCTAATTTCTATATGAAGCAGGTAAAACTTGACAATTACCTTGATATGGATGATAGGCCTAATGATAAACGTCTTATTGAATATATGGTATATGATAAGACAGAATATAATAATTCAGGAAGAATTAAATTTCTGATTAACAAGAAAAACGGCTCGTTCAGATTCCATCTTAATGAACTTTGCGATGAACGTGGAAATAGTCTTTTAGGAAGATATTGTGATTTATCTTTTGGTAGTTTGAAATAATTTTCTTAAATTTGCAGCATAAAATTTATAAAGTTTATGCATTATCAAGGAAGTAAAAAGAAAATGGTAAAAGTCCTCAAAACTTTGATTGAAAAGAATCTTAGTTTTGGGGATTTGTATTATGAGCCATTTGGAGGTGGAATGAATGTCATTTCAGAGATTGAATGGAAATATAAGGTGGCAAATGACAAGAACCCATATATAATAGCACTATGGAAAGATATACAAGCAGGAAAATTTTGCCCATCTCTATGGAATTTTGCAAAAAATCTTACGAAAGAACAATATTATAGCATAAAAAATTTATGGGAAAATAATGATTCTTTCCGTTGGAAATTTGCAGGACTTATAGGATATGTGGCAACAGCATGCTCTTATGGTGGAGGGTGGTGGGCAGGATATGCTAACTATAATCCGAAAAAGGATGAAAATCATATCTTGGAGGCATATAATGGAATACAGAAGCAAATAAAAGATTTTAAATATTTATCTTTTCCATATACATATTTTAAGTATGGAGATTATGATGAAAAAATCGGGTATGATTATGACAAGACACATAAATTGATATATTGTGATCCTCCATATGCAAACACAAGAAAATATAAAGATAGTTTCGATTCAGAAAGCTTTTGGGAATGGGCTAAAGAACAAGTTGTAAAAGGTAATAAAGTTATTGTATCAGAATATAATGCCCCTGCAGGATGGATATGCATATGGAGCAAGGAGATGCAGGATGGGATGAATTCTGACAGTACAAGCAGAAAAATAGAGAAAATATTTATACATGAATCACAAAAAAAAATAATAAAAATTTAATTTTTATAAAAAATGAAAAATATTGAAGACTTATATTTTGAAGAAATCTTGGAGGATACGAAAACTCTTCAAAAATTCAATATTAAGCCTGTTTTTCCTCTATTTGAGGGTGGCTATGAGAAAAAACTTATTGAAATTATGGAAATAAGAGAAAAACTTTTTCCAATAACATTAGATAAAGGAATAACATGTTTGGATAAAAATGTTTTTCCATTATATTCTAAGGATATTGATAAAAACAATATTTCAGAAGGACTTATTGCGACATATCCTATACAGCCTATTATCTGTGAGATAGAAAATAAAACAGGTTTGCAAAGTAACAGATTCCAATGCTTAGGAATAGATGAGAATTCAGGAATTGCAGAAATAGTCAAAATTACTATATTTGCAGTTGAAGAAACTGAAGAAATGCTTAATACTATCAAGAAAATTATGGAAAACGGCGGCTATTTTGATGGCGGGAAAAGCAAATTTCAGATTAGTGTTTATACGGGGCATCACTATTTCTTTAGGCCAAAATTTCCAAAAACAACTATCAAGGCATTGCCTCATTATTTATACCATATCACTGATGCCTATAGTGCAGAAAAAATTAAAAAGAATGGATTCTATCCTTGCAACAAAAATAGTAAGAAATATAAATATCCCGATAGAGTTCATTTTTTTACTGTTAATAATTTGAAACAAATGCTTCAATATGCAATAATTGCAGATAAAGGTATAAGAGTTGGCAAGAAAGAAAAACGGCCAATCTTCACAATTTTGCAAGTTGATACTACAAGAATACCTGATGTTACTTTCTATAAAGATTTTGATTATGATTTTGAGAGTACTGAAGGAATTTTTACATATAGTTACATTTCGCCAACTGCCATTTCCAATGAGCAAACCATAAATTTGGAGAAATATAATTCCTAAAATTTGTATTTTTAATAAAAACATTAAGAAAATGGATCAGAATCTTATTATCAAAAATTTTGCTGCTTATTTGGAACGTTTAAAGAAATATCTTGGAGAAGATGTTGCCGAAAAGCTTATTGATATCCTTGGAGGCAATGAAAAGGTAATGAATGCTACTTTTTATAATATGGAGAAAAGCGGTCTTGCGTATGACGGAAGTATGATTATGACTGCTTTTGATATTATAAGATTTGCTCTTGATATTAATAAACTTCTTCCTGATGAAAGACAGGCTTCAATTGAAAGCATTATTAAAGTTGGACTTTTGCAGCATATTGCAAAGGTAAATATGTTTGAAGATGCTGAGACTTGGCAGAAGAAGAATGGCACTGTATATAAGTACACACAACAGAGAGGGGCTTTAAGATGCGGAGAGAGGTCTATTTTGCTGTCTATGGAAGCAGGTATTAATTTTACTGTTGATGAATTTGAGGCTATGAGAGTTATTGATAAGGATGCAGTTACAGATGATTATGCAATGTATTACTCCACTCCACTTTCTATTATAATTCGTCAGGCAAATGAATTGGCTGCATTGAAATATAGACAGCTATGCTAAATTCAAATTTAAGAATTGCCATTGCAATTATTGTTAAAGATGAAGTTGAATATTTGAAGGATTGGTTAGACTATCATTTTAATATTGGATTTAATAAGATATTTCTTGGGGTTAATGATAATGAAGGCCCTGAGAAATATCCTTATTTATCTGAATATGGAAGAAAAATTAAAGTTTTTGATTTATCCAATCAGGAAGGTGTGCAGAAGGAATTTTATAATTCCATCATAAATAATGAGAAGTATGATTGGTGTGCATTCATAGATACTGATGAATATATCACATTCAAGGAAGGGACAGGTTATAAAACTATAGAAGATTTCCTAAGTGATAAAAAAAGAATCAGGACTGCCAAGGCATATAAAATGAATTGGGAAATATATGGTGATGATGGGCATATCTTTTATGAAGATAAGCCTGTTACAGAACGCTTCATTAAGCCATTGCCATTATTGCCTGTAACATATAAATTTCCTGAACAATATCATACTAAATCATTTTTATCTAAAAATGAGAAACATCATTTTACAACAAATCCGCATACAGTAGCAGGCGGAAATTATTTTCTTCCTGACGGCACTAAAAGCACAGATAGCCCGTTCAATAATCTTATTGATAAATCAGACATTTATATACGTCATTATTATACTAAAACAATAGAGGAATGGTATAATCATAAGTTAGGAAGAAATTATGCTGATTATAAACGTGTGTCATGGATATCTTATTATCCTATTGAAAAATTTTTCCAATACAATCAATGTACCGAAGAAAAAATTAATTTTTTGAAAAATCATGGAATCGAATATACTATCAAATCAGAAATTAAATAAAAACGTTGATATTTTTGTCTATAGCCACAAGCCATTTAAGCCATTAGTTAAAAACCATGTATATAAGGTATTGACGAACAGTCATGCAGAATCAAAAGAGTTCGATACTGACCTTGCTATATATAGAGATTATGATGGGGATAATATCAGTGATAAAAATCTAATGTATAATGAGTATTCAGGATTTTATTGGCTTTGGAAAAATTATCCATTAAATGATTATATTGGTATGAATCATTATAGTCGTTATTATACCTGTCTTGATAAAGTTCCTGACATTAATGAGATTTTTAAGAAAAAAAGAATTGTCTTGAATGACCCTGTTAAACTTGTATGGAATGGAAGAAGGTACAATAACAGAACATGGTATGAAGAATGGCATAATGTTAAAGATTTTGACTTGCTAAAAGATATTATAAAGGATTTATTCCCTGATTATATTGATGGTTGGGAAAAAATGGAAAACTCGCCTGTATGTTATAATTCTTCAATGTTTATCATGAAAAAAGATGACTTTCTTGAATACTGCAATTTTATTTTTCCTATATTGGATGAAATCCGTATAAGAAGAGGGTTTTATAATAGTGATGATTGTAGGAAATGGGTGGAAGAACATAAGGAGGATTATATTAGAGACAGACATCTGTACTATAATGTAGAAATGCAGTCAAGAATAGTTGGCTATCTTGCTGAAAGAGCCATGAATACTTATATGTATCATAATGGTGATAAATCATTTGAAAATAATGCAAGTATTATAGGTTGGGCAAATGTTGGAAAATAGAGCACTACAAATTTATGATAAGATTGAATATTTGGAAAAGATATTCAATACTGACAGATGGTCTATTCTTTCTGAAGAACAAAGCACATTCCCTTTTGCAAAGGCTATCTTGGATTGTGTGTTTTATTATATGAAAGAAAATAAAGAAAAATCAAAGATTACTAGAGATGATAATGGAACTTTTTATATGTTTGATATTCCATATGACGCCTTTAGATTAATAGATACTTTTTTTTATGGAATAGACTTAACAATTAATTGTTATGAAAAGGATATGGGGAAAAATAATGATCCTTATATGAATAAATCATCTTATTATGTATCTAAAGATGCAAAGCTCATTCAAAATTATAAATTATATAAGCCTGAAATAGTAATAAATTACACTGCTAATTGGGGAGAGATGTATTATGATTTAATTGCTCCATTAATGCATGAATTTTTACATGCTTATGAAAATTATAAAAGGCTCATAAATAAAGCCCCATCATTGGAAACAGCATCTAATAGTAATACCTATGAAAAGGCACTTGAATATCTAAAAAAATCACCTGAATTACCTTCTTATCATATTGCTTTAATGTTTTATTTTACAACTAAATGTGAGCGAAATGCTTTTATTAGCCAAATGCATGGAGAGATTAAAACCTTGTCAAAAAATAATAAGTTTAAATTATCTGATGCAAACCAAATAATAAAAAGATTAACTTTATATAAAGAGTTTAAAGGCTTTGATGAAGATATTTCATTTTTTAAATATGATGCTAATGCAAAGCAAAAACAAGAAATTTTTAATTCAATAAAAGATTTATCAGGTAAAAATTTTTCTTCTTATCGAGAAGCAGTTAAATATTTGGAGGATTATATTGTATGGCAAGAATGTATTGTAATCCGTAAGTTAAAACGTATCATAAAAAAATATCAGGATGAACAAGGAGGATTGCAGGAAGGGGTTAATTTCAAACTTAAAGAAAATCTTCGCAGAAAAGGCTATACTAAATCAGTACTTGAATATTTTGAATGGTTTGACTATATAGTTAATTATGGAAAGGAAAATTAATTTTATTAAAGGAAATAATGGTTAAATATACAACATCAATGATAACATTTGCAGAGATTCCTGATGAAATCTGTTTATCATTTAATATCAGTAATTGTCAAAATAATTGCGTAGGCTGCCATTCTGCTGAATTAAGAAAAAATATAGGCGATGAATTAACTGAGGAGTTGCTTTCCAAAGAAATTGATAAAAATGATGGCATAACCTGTGTTTTATTTTTGGGAGAGGGTAATGACCAAGAATCTTTATTGAAACTTGCAAAAAAAACCAAAGAAAAGGGCCTAAAGGTTGCATTATATTCAGGCAGGGAATATAAAGAAATAGAACGTATTTTATATGATAATTTCGATTATATCAAAGTTGGACCTTATATACCTGAGTGTGGGCCTTTAAACAAAAGAACAACAAACCAAAGGCTTTTTAAGATAGAGCAAGATAATAAAAATCTTGTAGATATAACATATAAATTTTGGAGAGAGAACTTATAGAATGTATAAGTTCTCTTTTTTTGCCTTTTACCCCCCCCCCCCGATATATTTAATAATAAATTGATAGAAATAATGGATATAAATAATAGGAAATATCTTATTAATATTCATACAGATGAAGAAAATAAATTGCCTCAAATAGATAATATCTTTTTGGGAGAAATTGTTGTGAATCATAACAACAAAACACCATTTATTGCATTTAAGTCTATTAATGAAAATGACGAGGCTTCTTTTATAACAACAGTGACAAATGTTGAATCATCTGATGACATTGAGGCCCCTTTGATAGACAAGGGAAAATTAAAAATACCATCAAGACAAAAGGATCTTGATAAAAAAGAAGATAAATCCAATAAGATTACAGAAATAACATCTGGTTCTACAGATGAAGAATATGCATCTGCTGCTGCAGTATATAAATATGTACAAGCACAACAGATTATGCATGATTCATATGTATTGAGTCTTGATGATAGTGGGGTTTTATCTTGTAAGAAAAATAATATAGATAATGGGTTCATCTTAAATGAAGTAGGAACCCTTAGTATCGGATAAAAAATAACTCATAATGGCAAACACTATAAAAAGTATTAAAGTCGGTAATGAAAACATTCTTATCGACTATAGTTCCTTGGCTAATAAGCCAACAATTCCATCTACTGTTGCTGAATTGAGTGATTCAGTAAATTATATAAAGGCAACAGATGAAGTCATTACAAATATTGGAAAAAAGTATGAAAAGCCCGAAAATGGTATCCCATTAAGCGATATTGCAGAAGGGGTAATCCCAAACGTAAGTGAATTCATTTCTGAAAATAGGGCTGAAGAAATTGCGGAAGAGAAAGTATCTAATGCTACAAGTGCATTAACTGAAAATATTTCTAATCTGCAAGAAAGTGCGCATACTCATACAAATAAGACTATACTTGATGGGTTAAGTTCCGAAAAAATAACTGAATGGGATAATAAAAGCAATTTTAGCGGCTCATATAACGATTTGACTAATAAGCCAATAATTCCGTCAGAAGTAACAGAAGATACAGTATCAGGGTGGGGCTTTACTAAAAATGCAGCATATGACGATACTGCATTAAAGAATAGAGTGACTGCTATTGAGAATACTCTTGCAGCAGCAATAAATTTTGAAGCACAAAAATTTTAATAAGATATGGCAGAAGTTAAATACGGATATATAAGTGCAGACACATTTACTAATATTGCTGCTGCTATTAGAGAAAAAAATGGTTCTGATAATACATATCTCCCATCAGAAATGCCTGATGCAATAAGGTCTATTTCAACAGGCATAGATACATCGGAAGCAACTGCTACTGTTGGAGATATCGTTGAAGGTAAAACAGCCTTTGGAAGTAATGGGCTATTAATGGGTAATCTTAAAGTAATAAATCTGATAACAGGGGCAACATCACCTAATGAATCTATTGGCTCTGTTGGGGATGCTTATCTTAGTGGTTCTAAGTCATATAAAAGAATATCTACCGGATGGTCCGAAATTACCTTATCGGAGTTCAGCACTCTTTTAAATGGCAAGAAAATAAACCAATTAGAAAACCCATATACAACTGCGGATAGTGTAGGAGAAATAAACATCAATAGCAATGATATCTTATTAGATAGTAGTGTCCCATCAGGAACATATACTTTAAGGTATGAAGATGAAAATGACATACCTCTTGATGGGTGGGTAAGTATTGGTACAATAACAAAATAACCAAAATTTTATATAATATGGCTTTTACTGATTTTATTAAGTCAAATATTGCGCCTTATTCCGCCAAAAAAATAGGCGTTTATAATGATAGCGGAAATCGTATCGGAAGTATTGCTTTGGGCGATTTTAAACCTATATATGGAGAAAGATTATATCGTTTTGGATTACTCTCTGATGTCCATAATGAGGAATCACAGGCTACTGACAATTCGGCAGACTTCATTAATGCTCTTAACTATTTCAATAATAAGGAAGACGTTGAGTTTACTGTTATTAGTGGGGATCTAACTCAGACATCATACAGTACAAGGGATCTTGCTACAGAAATGCAGATATATAAAACAAACAAAGAAAATGCATCACCGAATACTCCTGTATATGTAACAACAGGAAATCATGACTGTCCAAATAATGGAACAGACATTGACATATCTACATTTTACAGATATGCAGGTTTAAGTGATATTGCTCCATCAAGTGGCTGTGATTATTCTTATGAAGTAACAAAAACGCATACAACATCTAATGATGAAACTGTTACAGATCACTTTTTGTTTTTAACTATGAAGCAATATCAGTTTTCAACTGCAACTTATTCAACAAATGATATTACATGGCTTGATAATAAGCTTACACAATATTCTAATGATAGATGCTTTGTTATAACACATATGTTTATACCTACATATGCAGGTAATTTGAATAGTATCTATCCTTCAGGCAATTGGCTTAGTGGTAATATGCTATCTTTAGTTAAACATATTGTAGATAGTCATACAAATGCTATATGGATAACGGGCCATAGTCATTGGAAATGGTATCTTCAAAAATATCAGAATAGGGCTAATCTATATCCTCTTTCTAATGCAAATCGTTCAATATCATGGAATCTTCACGTTCCTTCTTGTGCATATCCTATTGACTCTGATGGTGCAACTACACGACTTCCTCAGTCCGGACAATCAGAAGGATGTATTGTGGATGTATATAAAGATTATGTTGATATTCGAGCTATTGAATTTAAAGGCTCAGGAGACACAACATATAATACTAAATATATTCCGGTAGCACAATATAGGTTATATACTCATCCAAATGAAGGCATAATAACAGGAGGTACACAAACAGAATTCTTAGCAACATTTGATGATTGGTCAAATAATCCTGTAAAAAATAATTCGGCTGCAACATTAAGCAATGAAGTTAAAGTTGTATCGGAAAATGAAAATATAATAACTTCGCTTATCTTTAGCAGTGTAACTACAGGTTTAATTTTTACATGCGGAAAACATGTACAAAGTGGAAATAGTGTCACTGTTTCATGGGGAAACCTTACAATAGAGTCCCCTTCAGGTACTACATTATCTTCTATTCCAACTTTTGCAGGATGGTATGATAATACTGATGTTACAGAAGGAAACAATTATGGATACTCATTAGCCTCGCCTTTTACAACTATTGCAGATACTGCTAATGCAAATGGAAATTATGGTATACAATTTAATATTTCGTCTAAATTTTCAGGAAATACCATTTGCAATATAACAAATGGGGTAGTATTTAAATTTACAAATCTTAAATGGTCTATTGAAGGATATTATGGCGAGGATAATAGCGGTAGTACAAGTGGAGAAACTACAATTAAAAATGTGCTAAAGGCTACCGTTAGTTCTACATCATCAGGACTTGGTATACCTGTAAATGACAATTCTAATTATTATGTAAAATATGATGGCATAAAAATAGTCATAAAAAATTCTGATGTTACATCTCAAATCACAAGTGTAGGAAGTTCATCAAGCAATTCATATAAATTAGGTATTTATACTATTAATTCGGTATATCAATATGCACCTGCAGGTACAGTTATATCAGCGCAGACAAATACTTTTACGGCATATCAAATACCTCTTATACAAACCTCAAGTAGTTCAAGTATTTCATCTCGGAATACAGCTATAATATATTTGGAAAATATACAATATAGTAAGGATGGAAATAATTGGATTTCAGCAAATGAAAATACTACAATGAGAAATGGTAGCGAGTATGGTAAGAACGATGTTACCTTTGAATGGATTAATGATATTGAATAATATATTATTCCCTTTATTTTTAATAAAATAAGCCTCAAAAAAGTTCACTCTTCTTTGAGGCCTTTATATTTATATAAAGGCTTGTATATATTATTCCCAATAATAATAATAATAATAATAATAATAATAATAATAATAATAA
>ERZ808278.579-NODE-579-length-22364-cov-13.841230_pt1 | contig 22364 bp, 30 predicted proteins | sample MGYA00521239_ERZ808278 | MGnify/ENA primary metagenome ERZ808278 (study PRJEB31516, sample SAMN03275600) | gut metagenome | biome: mammalia-associated habitat; material: feces | host: Papio cynocephalus | place: Kenya | collected 2012-07-17 ... | reverse complement strand
ACAGCTACTCCAACAGCTACTCCAACAGCTACTCCAACAGCTACTCCAACAGCTAATAATGAAATAACTATAAATGATGTGCGCAAAGCTTTAGCTAATAAAGTAAATGAGCATCGTAATGAAATTAAAAATAAATTAACAGAATTAGGTGCACAATCAGTAACAAAGTTAAATAAATCAAAATATCAAGAAATGCTTGACTTTTTAAATCAATTATAATTATGCCAAAATCAAAAACAAAACAATTAAGAAAAGCTTCTTCAGATTTTAAAAGATATTATGAGCCTATTATTTTTAATAATAGACAAACTGAAAATTATATTTTAACAAAAATAATATACAATAAAAATGCCAACTTTGAAAGTCAAGCCTTTATCAACCACAACAAAACAGCAGTTGGAATTACACGAAAATAGAAAACATGCTTTATTAAGTGCTTCTGGTTCTAGCCGTTGGATAAATTGTACTCCATCTGCAAAATTAGAAGAAAAATATGGTAAGCATATAACTTCTGTTTATGCACAAGAAGGAACATTAGCACATGAAATTTCAGAATTATACATTAAGCATGATATACTTCATATAATAAATGATAACGAATTTTCTAATCAATTAGAAAAATATATGGAAAATGAGTTATTCAATGAAGAAATGCTTGAAACAATTCCAATTTATACTGATTATTGTGCTTCTGAATATAATTCAGCTAAATCACAAAATAATGAATCTATTATGGAAATAGAGCAAAAATTAGATTTAACTGAATATGTACCAGAATCATTTGGAACTGCTGACTGTATAATAATAAATGATGAAACAATTGAAGTAATCGATTTGAAATATGGAAAAGGTGTTCCTGTTTATGCTGATGCTAATAAACAATTAATGCTTTATGGATTAGGTGCATTAAGAAAGTTTGATGTAATGTATGATATACAAAATATTAAACTTACAATTGTTCAACCTAGAATAAATAATATTTCAACTTGGCAAATAAGTGTACAAGATTTAATGCATTGGGCTGAAACTGAATTAAAACCAGCTGCTAAATTAGCTTTTGAAGGTAAAGGTGAAATTAAAGCAGGCGATTGGTGTAAATTTTGTTCTATTAAAAACCAATGTAGAGCCTTAGCAGAACAACAATTAGAAATTGCTAAATATGAATTTAAAAAATCAGAATTTTTGAATGACGAAGAAATTTCTGATATTTTAAAAAGAGCACCAAAATTTATTGAATGGCTTAATAGTATTGAAGAATACGCTAAAGAAGAAGCATATAATGGAAATAAGGTTTGGCCAGGATTTAAAGTTGTTGAAGGTGTAAGCAGAAGAAAATGGGATAATGAAGAAAAAGTAATTGATACACTTTATTCTAGATTTCCAGAACTGTCTGATGACCAAATATTTGAAACAAAACTTGTTTCTATATCACAAATAGAAAAAATACTTGGTAAAAAAGTTGTTCAAGAAAAATTAAATGATATAATTATTAAGCCACAAGGTAAACCTACATTAGTACCAGATACAGATAAACGTCCTTCAATTGGTATTGAAGATGCAATTAATGATTTTAAATAAATAAAAAAAATGGAAAATTCAACAAAAGTTATTACAGGTAAAGTTCGTTTTTGTTATGCTCATGTATTTGAACCAGTTTCAATGAATGATGGAGATATTCCTAAATACAACATAAGTATTTTGATTCCTAAAAGTGATACAAAAACAATTGATAAAATCAAAAAAGCAATTGAAGCCGCAAAACAAGTAGGAAAAGCAAAGATTGCTGATAAAAATGGTAAAATTCCTTCAACATTAAAGATTCCTTTGCGTGATGGTGATGAAGAACGTTCTGATGATGAAGTTTATGCTAATTGTTATTTTATTAATGCTTCATCAACACGAAAACCTTCAATCGTAGATACTAATCTTGACCCAATTATGGATAAAGAAGAATTTTATTCTGGTTGTTATGGCAGAGCTTCAATTAATTTCTATGCATTTAATGTACAATCAAAAGGCATCGCGGCTGGATTAAATAATTTACAAAAGCTAGAAGATGGAGAACGCCTTGAAGGTGGCTCATCAGCTGAAGATGATTTTGGTGGTGAAAATACTTGGGATGATGAATTAATGTAAATTTTTATTCCTTTTGGGTACTACATTCATATTTCCTAAATGTTTAATTAGCTAAAAAATAATTGCAGCAAACTTGTTTTTTAGCAAAAAAAAGAAATTATGCATTTAATAAGAGATAAGCCTTAATTATAAATACTGATTTCATAATTTTAAAAAGTTATTAGCATATTAAAAATGTATTAAGTTGAAAAAATTAAATAAGAATGTATTGATTTTAAAATAATATGCTAATAGCTTTAAGCCTCAGTGGTGAAAGTGGTAGACACGAAAGACTTAAAATCTTTTAAACAGAAATGTTTATGCAGGTTCAAATCCTGTCTGAGGCACAGCATTTAAAAATAATTATATGTATAAAGATTTATTTATTGATATTGAAACTTATTCATCTGTTGATATTAAGTCATGTGGAGCATATAAATATATAGAATCACAAGATTTTGAAATTCTAATTATAGGTTATGCTTTTGATAATGAAGAAGTAAAAATAATAGATTTAGTATCAGGTGATAAAATACCAGAAAAATTTGAGGAGGCATTATTTAATCCTAGCATAAAAAAACATGCACATAATGCAGTTTTTGAAAGAAATGCTTTTAAAAGAATAGGATATGATATTCCTGTAGAACAGTGGTATTGTACATTAGTTAAATCAGCCTATTGTGGATTACCATTAGGATTGGACGCAGTTTCAAAAGTTCTTGATTTACAAGATAAAAAACTTGATACAGGTAAAGCTTTAATCAAATATTTTAGTTGTCCTTGTAAACCAACTAAGGTAAATGGTATGAGAACACGTAATTATCCTTGGGATGCTCCTGAAAAATGGGATATGTATATTGAATATAATAAATATGATGTTTTATCTGAACGAGAAATTTATAGAAAATTAGAGCAATATAATATACCAGAATTTGAAAGAAGTCTTTATATTTTAGACCAAACCATTAATGATAGAGGCATATTAATTGATACAGAATTAGCAGAATCAGCTATTTATGTAGATGAAAAATATACAGAAATGTTGATGAATCAAAGTAAGCAATTAACAAATCTTGAAAATCCTAATTCTGTTGCTCAATTAAAAAAATGGTATATAAATAACTATGCAAATATTGTTGATAGCACTCTTACAGAAAATGATAAAAAGTTTTTAGATACTGCTAATGGACAGACTTATGACCCAACTAATCAATCAATGGCAGCAGAATCAATTAAAATGTTATTAAAATTAGAAGCTGTTCAAGCTATTCCAGAATTAGTAATAGTTTTAGAAAATAGACAAAAATTAAGTCGTTCTTCAGTTAAAAAATATTACACAATGCTAAACTGTAAAATGTCTGATGGACGTGTAAGAGGTACTTTTCAATTTTATGGTGCTAATAGAACTGGTAGATGGGCTGGTAGATTAGTACAATTACAAAATTTATCAAAAAATCATACAGAAGATATTGATACTCCAAGAGAATTAATACGAAAAAGAGATTGGGATACTGTTAATATGTTGTATGGTGATGTTTCTGATATTCTATCACAGTTAGTTAGAACTACTTTTATTGCACCTACTAATACGCTTTATTCTGTAGCTGATTTTTCAGCAATTGAAGCAAGAGTAGTTTCATGGTTAGCAAATGAAGAATGGAGAATGAATGTATTTAAAAGTGATGGAAAAATATATGAAGCAGCAGGTTCTCGTATGTTCAATGTACCGATTGAAATGATAACAAAAGGTTCTGATTTAAGAGCAAAAGCAAAAAATGCTGAATTAGCTCTTGGATATGGAGGTTCATTAGGTGCAATGAAACGTATGGGTGGTGATAAAATGGGTATGAGTGATACTGAAATGATGCATATTGTAAAGTTATGGAGAAATGCAAATAAAAATATTGTTAATTTATGGTCTGAAATAGAGCAATGTGCACATGAAGCTGTAAGATATAATAAAAAAATTATTGGAACTCCTCAAAATATTGAATTTGATTGTAATGGAGATTACTTAATAATAACTTTGCCTTCTAAAAGAGCTCTTTATTATTATAAGCCAGTATTTAAAGAAAAGAAAGTAGGCCAAAGAACTTCAAAACTTTTATTCTATCAAGGTATGAACCAAGTAACAAAGCAATGGGGATTAATTGATACTTATGGTGGAAAGCTTACAGAGAATATTGTACAAGCTATTTCAAGAGATTTAATTGGATTTGCAATGAAAAATCTTGAAGAAAATGGATATGCAATAACTATGCATGTACATGATGAAGCAATTGCAGAGATACCTACTGATAATTCAGATAAAAGGCTTAATAAAATGATAAAAATTATGTCTAAACCACCTGAATGGGCAAAAGATTTACCATTAAACGCAGCAGGATTTATTAGTAAATATTATATGAAAGATTAAGAAATATGGATATTAAATATGATATAAATTTAGATATAGCAACTGCTCTTAGTGGTAATAGTAAAAAATGGAAAAATACAAAAATAAAATGGAGTAGATTGCTTGATAAATTATCAACGCCTGTAATTACAAATGAAACATATAAACAATTTATTGCAGCTACAAAATCTGAACAAGGAAAAATAAAAGATGTTGGTGGCTATGTAGGAGGATTTTTATTAAATGGAAGTCGTAAAAAAGAAGCAGTTTCATATAAACAACTCATTACTCTTGATATTGATTTTTCTCATTGTGATTTTTGGGATGATTTTATTATTTTATATAATTGCGCAGCATGTATACATTCAACTCATAAATCAACACCTACTAAGCCTAGGCATAGGCTAATAATTCCATTAGATAGAGAAGTATCTATTGAAGAATACGAACCAATAGCAAGAAAAATAGCAGGAGATTTAAATATAGAACTGTTTGACCAAACAACTTTTGAAATAAACAGATTTATGTTTTGGCCTTCAGTTTCTAAAGATATAATATATTATTTTGAATATCAAGATGGACCAATTTTATGTGCAGATGAAATTTTAAATTCTTATAATGATTGGCATAATATAGATGAATGGCCACATACTAATTCTATAAAATCTTCTATATTATCTGAAATAAAAAAACAAGAAGACCCAACAGAGAAAAAAGGTATAGTTGGTGCTTTTTGTAAAGCTTATAATATACATGAAGCAATAGAAAATTTTTTAAGTGATATTTATGAAGAAGCTGGAGAAGATAGGTATACATACACAAAAGGAACGACTGCGGCAGGTCTTGTTATTTACAATGATAAGTTTGCATATTCTCATCATAGTACTGACCCAGCTAGTAATAGGCTATGTAATGCTTTTGATTTAGTTCGTATACATTTATTTGGCCATTTAGATTCTGGAATTGAAAAAGATGATAAAAGTAAAAAAAGCTTTAAGAAAATGGAAGAACTTATCATTAATGATAAAAAAACAAAAAAACTTATTGCTGAAGAAAAACTTTTATCTATTAAATCAGATTTCGGTGAACCAGTAGAACAAGATAATATAGAATGGACACAAGATTTACAAATTAATTCTAAAGGTGATTATGAGAATTCTTCTACTAATTTAAATTTGATACTTAAAAATGATAATATACTTAAAAATGCATTTATAACAAATCAATTTGACCACATGCGCTATGTATTAAAAGATTTACCATGGCGTAAACTTGAAAGCTATCCAGATAATATGCTTGATGTTGATTATTCAGGAATAAGAAACTATATTGAGTGTATATACGGAATAACAGCAAGCCAAAAAATAGATGATGCAATAGCAATTGAATGCCAAAGAAAAAACTTTCATCCAATAAGAGAATATCTAAATAATTTAAAATGGGATAAAATAAATAGAATTGATACACTTCTTATTGATTATTTTGGCGCTGATGATAATGCTTATACAAGAGCAGCGATTAGAAAAGCTTTATGTGCTGCAGTAGCTCGTGTAATAGAACCAGGATGCAAGTATGATATGGTATTAATTCTTGTTGGTCCACAAGGAACATATAAAAGTACATTTGTAAAAAAACTTGGCAAAAATTGGTTTTCAGATACTTTTACTACAGTTCAAGGTAAAGAAGCTATTGAACAACTATTAGGTTCATGGATAATTGAAATTGCTGAACTTTCTGCTTTTAAAAAATCTGAAGCTGAAGCTATTAAACAATTTATATCAAAACAACAAGATAAATTTAGACCTGCTTATGCACGTACGGTTGAAGTTTATAAAAGGCAATGTGTATTTTTTGGTACAACAAATGATACAGATTTTTTAAGAGACCCAACAGGAAATAGACGATTTAATCCAATAGATATACATATAGAAAATATAAAAAAATCTGTAATTAATGATTTAACAGAAAATGAAATTGACCAAATATGGGCTGAAGCTTATGAGCTTTATAAATCAGGAGAAAAACTTTATTTTGATGAAGAAGTTGCACAATTAGCTAAAGCTGAACAATCAAAGCATTCAGCAACAGATGAACGAAAAGGCGTAATAGAAAATTATTTAAATAAACTATTACCAATTGATTGGGATAAAAAAGATTTATACGAACGAAGGACATGGCTAGATGACCCATTAGCAAGTAATGGAAAAATATTACGTGAAAATGTATGTATACCTGAAATTTGGTGTGAGTGTCTAGGAAAAGAAAAAAATGAAATGACACGATATAATACTAGAGAAATAAATGATATAATGCGTTCACTTGATGAATGGGAATTTACATCTTCAACAAAACAATTTAGCATATACGGTAAACAAAAATACTATAAAAAGAAAGATAATTTATGGTAAAAATAGAAAGCGAAAAATTAATAGAAAGTGAAAAATTAATAGAAAGAAAATTAGTAGAATTATGTAAAGTAAATAATGGCTTATGTATAAAATTGCTAAGTAATTTTTTTATAGGAATACCAGATAGAATGTGCTTATTTCCTGGAGGAAAAATAATATTTGTGGAATTAAAAACTACAGGACAAAAACCAAGAAAATCACAATTACTTGTGCATAATCAACTACGAAAACTAGGATTTAAAGTTTTTGTAATTGATACGACAAAACAAGTTATAGAACTTGTAGATAGAATTATAAAATTATGAATGAAACAAATTTGCATATTTATCAAAAAGCATGTATAGACCATATTATAAATCATAAATTTTGTGGTGTATTTCTTGAAATGGGACTTGGTAAAACAGTAACAACATTAACAGCTATTAATTATTTAATGAATGATTATTGTGAAATAAATTCAGTTCTTATTATAGCACCTAAAAGAGTTGCTGAATCAGTATGGCAAGAAGAAGCAGAAAAATGGGACCACTTAAAAAAATTAAGTTTTTCAAAAATTATTGGTACACAACAACAACGAATACAAGCTTTAAAAGCAAAAGCTGATATTTATATAATATCAAGAGATAATGTTGCTTGGATATGTGCATTATTTGGTGGAACTAAATTACCATTTGATATGATTATAATAGATGAATTAAGTAGCTTTAAAAGCTATAAATCACAACGTTTTAAAGCACTTAAAATGATGCAGCCATACTTTAAACGTTTTGTTGGTTTAACTGGTACACCTGCTCCAAATGGTTTAATAGATTTATGGCCACAAATTTATTTAATGGATAGAGGAGAACGATTAGGTAAAACAGTAACAGCTTATAGAAAAAATTTCTTTTCTCCTGGTATGACAAATGGAAATATTGTATACTCTTATAATCTTTTACCAAATTCTGAATCAGCAATTCATGAAAAAATAAAAGATATATGCATTTCTATGAAATCAACAGACTATATAGAAATGCCTATAAGAACTGATAATTTTATAAAATTAAAAATGCCAGAAAATATTAAAAAGAAATATGATGAATTTGAAAAAGAAAAAGTATTAGAATTGTTTCAACATACTGATAATGAAGTTGAAATAAATGTTGCTAATGCAGCAGCTTTATCTAATAAATTATTACAATTTGCAAATGGCGCAATATATAATGATGATAAGGAAGTATTTGAAATCCACCAATTAAAATTAGAAGCTCTTAAAGAAATAATTGAAAATTCAAATGGTAAATCAGTTCTTGTAGCTTGGTCATATCAATTTGATAGAGATAGAATTTTAAATTACCTTAAAACATATAAACCAAGAGAATTAAAAAAACCACAAGATATAATTGATTGGAATAATGGTAAAATACAAGTTATGTTAGCTCATCCTGCTTCAGCAGGTCATGGACTTAATTTACAAGCTGGTGGTTCAATAATAGTTTGGTTTGGCTTAACATGGTCATTAGAATTATATCAACAATTTAATGCAAGATTATATAGGCAAGGCCAACAAAATCATGTTATAATTCATCATTTGATAACAGAAAAAACGTATGATGAAGATGTAATAAAAGCTTTAAAGCAAAAAGATAAAAAACAAAATACATTAATGGATTGTATAAAAGCAAAAATATCTAAATATAAAAATTTAATATGAAAGAAGTTTTAAACAAAGAAATTGGTGGTACACATTATAAAAATATGAAAATGCAACCAATAGAATTAATTGCTTTAGCAAATTTAAATTTTTTGCAAGGATGCATTATTAAATATATATCAAGATATAAAAATAAAAATGGTAAAGAAGATATAGAAAAAGCAATACATAATGCACAATTAGCTATTGATTTACACATAATTGGACCAGATACAAGTATAAATGAAGGATATACATATTGTAAAATAAATAAATTATCTAATCTACAATCTACAATAATAATTTCAACAATGCAAAATGATTATTATAAAGTAATTAAATTTTGCAATGCTATTTTGAAAAAAGAATATTTAAATTATGATTTATGATTATTTAATAATATTTTTACAATTATTAACAGAAAAAAATTAATATTATATTTATAAATTATTATATTTGCATTATTAAATTATTAACTGATAAAAACATAAAAAATGAACAATTATTTATTAATTACATTGGGGCATAACTCATCAGCATTATTTATTGATAATTCAGAAGAAAAACAAAAAATTATTGGCTATGAACAAGAAAGGCTTTCAAGAATTAAATCAGATAGCCAATTTCCATTTGATGCAATTAATGAAATAAAAAAATATGTACCAAAACATATTATGAATAATTGCCAAATACGAATTTCACATTGGTTTGATGAATTTTTTCCTTCTCAAAATAAGTATATTGGTGAAAACGGTTTTAGAATTTTAAAAGAAATATCTACAAACATTGTAGATACTAATGCAAATGGCTTTACACACCACGATGCTCATGCTTATAGTGCATATAATTTTATGCTTGAATCTAACACAGATTTAAAATATTTTAAAAAACCAATATTTTGTATTGTAGCTGATGGTTTTGGTAATAATCAAGAAGTATTTTCAATTTATTCTTATACACCAAGTATTGATATAAAACCAAAATGCATTTTTAAATCTTATGGCTATTATCAATCATTAGGCTTAATGTATCAATATGCTACATCATTTGTTGGAATGAAAGAAAATCAAGATGAATATAAATTTTTAGGATATGAATCACATATTGATGAATTATTAAGTGAACAACAAATATCATTACTTACATCTTGTGCTGATTATGATGCTATGAGAATGATAAAACGAATAAAAGAAAATAATAAAAAACTAAATATACAAAGCATAAATAAAAATATTGGAATTAGTACATTAGATTTAGAAAACACAAAAGAATCATTTTATCATTTATTTTCAAGGGTTTTTGAAACTCTAAACATTGATAAAGATAATAATTTTTATATATCAAGAATTATACTTGGATATTATATACAATACATAATTGAAAAAGTAATCACAACATTTATTGATGAATACGATATAAATAATATCTGTGTTGCTGGTGGTTGTTTTTATAATGTTAAACTAAATAATACAATTCTTGAAACTATTGATGGTTATTTTAGCGCTATGCCATTAGCTGGTGACCAAGGTGCAGCAATTGGTATGTATGCTAATGAAGTTGGATTAAATTCTGATAAATCAATAAAGTTTGATACATTAAATTTTGGTAAAAGAAATTTTTATAATGTAGAAAAGCTAATTTCTAAAATAAATAATGTTTATTATTTTAAAAATGATTACAAGCATGCAGCAATACTTATATCTGAATTAATTTCAAATAATTATATTGTTAATATTATACACAATAATATGGAATTTGGTCCTAGAGCTTTAGGACATACTTCAACATTATTTTTACCAACAGAAGAAAATGTGTCTTTTGTAAATTATATTAATAATAGAAATGAAATAATGCCATGTGCACCTATATGTACAGATAAAAATGCTTATGAAAATTTATTTGATAGTATAGAATTATCAAGAACAGTAGGCTCAGATAGATTTATGATTTGTACACATAAATATATGAGAAAATACAACAAGCTTTATAGTGGCGTAATGCATAAAAAACCATTGTTTAAAGATTATACAGGAAGGCCACAAATTGTAGCTGATAATGAAAACCTTTTATACACAATTTTAAAATCTATTGAAAAAGATACAGGATTTACATGTTTAGTTAATACAAGCTTTAATGTACATGGCCAACCAATTGTATTTGATATGCATAGTATTATTCATAATTTTATATACCAACAAAATAGAGCTAATGAATATGAATATAGACTTAATAAAAAAGTAGCATTAGTAATTATAAATGATTAAAATAATGGAAAAGCTATATACACCATATATTGTAGCTTTTTCTGGTGGTTGTTTTTCTGGTAAAACAACCACCATTAATAAAGTTGCTAATGAATTAAAACAACTTGGCTATAATATAATTATATTAGAAGAAAATATAAGAAATAAAGAAATCTTTAAAAAAGCTGGTAGTATAGATAATATTAGACAAAATCCTAATTCTTATTTACTTTTACAAAATGAAATAATTAAAGAAAAAATTGAAAAAGAAAATAAAATAATTGGAACAAGATATTCTACTAAAACAGTTGTTTTAGTAGATAGAGCATTAACAGATTCATTATTTTATTTATCATGCTATGTTGATAAAGTTAATTTAACATTAGAAAATAAAAAAATATTTAGGCAATTATTTAATTCAATTTACACATATCTTCTATTAACTAAAAGATATAATAAAGTATTAGAATTTATGCCTATAAAAAAAGTTGAAAACTTAGATAATTTTAGACCTAAAAATTTAGAACAATTACATTTTTTTGAATATAAACTCATTCATTGTTTCAATAATCAATTTTTTACAGATGATATATTAGATAAGCATATAAAAGCAGAAAATAAAAATACTACTAAATATATAATAAATAAAATATGTAATGCATATAGATAATAAAATATTAGATTATATTATAACTTCTCCTCATTGGCAAAATATATTTAGAAAATTAATAAATGATGATAATAGAATTTATATAAATCATGGCAATAAAGACTTATATGAATTAATCGGTTTTCAATATAATTTTAATCCAGAAAAAGATATTATAATTTCTAGAAATAATTCTATTTTTCAAATCAAAAAAGCAATAAAAATGTATCAATGGTATAAAAATAAAGATATGCATGATACATCGATTATAGATTATTTTCCTGAATATAAAAAATGTTTTTACAGTAATCAAGTTGATAAAAAAGTAAAATGCAATTCTAACTACGGAATATATGCATTTAATAATTTAGGATTAGATTTATGTATTAAAAGACTTAAAGCTAATTATTTAACAAGACATGCTTGTTTTTGTATAAATAATAATAACGCAATGTCCTCACCAGATAAGCTATGTACAAATACAATTCAGTTTAGAATTGTAAATAATAAGCTAAAAATGGTTATTCAAATGAGGTCATCAAATTTTTTAACTTTATTGCCTTATGATATTTTTAACTTCACAATATTTTATGCTTATGTTTATGAAGCATTAAAAAAATATTACAAACTATTAAAAATATCAAATATAGTTGTACAAGTTAATTCATTGCATTGTTATGTTAATGATTTATATAAAATAGAAAAAAATACATTAAATAATAAATGCATAGATTTATATTATCCAAATAATATAATTGATTTTTCAAAAGAAAATATTATTAAAAATTTAGAATCAAAATTAGAAAATTATGTGTAATTTTAGATTTGTAAAAGTACGTGATGTAAAATCACCAGTTAGAGGAACTAATTTATCAGCAGGAATTGATTTCTTTGTTCCAAATGATTTTAACCCATTTGTTCTCTTACCTCATAGAGACATTTTAATTCCAACAGGCATTAAAGCTTCTTTTGATAAAAATTGCATGTTAATGGCTGCAGAAAAATCAGGAGTAACATCTTCTATAGAAGCAAAAAGAATAGCTAAAATGGATTGTTCTAAATCATATTCTTCACCTACAATTCTTGGAGCTAAAATTGTTGATTCTGACTATCAAGGTGAAATTCATATACATATAATTAATACAGGAGATAAGCCAATATTAATTGAGCCAAATAAAAAAATAGCTCAATTTATTCTTGTACCAATTTTATATAGCAATATTGAAGAAGTAAAATCAGAATCTGAATTATTTGCTAATGAGAAATCTTCTCGTGGTAATAAAGGTTTTGGAAAAGGAACAGGAGAAAATTAAATAAATTATGACGATAGGAAAAGCTTTAGAGTTAGTAGACACTCCAGTATTTTTACAAAATGTTGAAAAGTATTTAAATAAATGGCTTTATCTTGCTAAATTACCTAATGGGCCATTAGGAAAATGGCTTTATGAATACCAACAAATGGAAGATAATGGTTTATTTAAGCCTACTATCTTTAAAGCTTTTTATAAATTAGAATTACAAAGTAAATTAAATATAGGATTTATAAAAAGTTGTCCAGTTCATTATGTTGGTGTATACGCTTTAGAAGATACTTATAAATATTATGATTTACAAAATCATAAGTATAAAATAACTATAATAACTGGAGAAATAGCATGTGATGATGATGGTGATGATTTAATAGATTTAGAATATAATGAAGCAAAAGAAATTTGTGAACAAATGAATGTAGAAGCTGAAGAACAATTATTTAAAATAATAAAGCAATATGATTAATTTAGTATGTAAAAATGCAACTGAAGCTTTTGAAATTTTATATGAGACAATATCAAAAGTAGGTCAAAATACAAATATAGGAACAAAAGCTATTTATAATACAAGCATAGAAATACAAAATCCAAATGATAGAATAATTACTACTCCATGGAGAAAATGGAGTAATAGATATGCTGAAAGAGAATGGAATTGGTATTTGTCAGGAAATCCGTCAGTTAAAGAAATAAAAAAGTATGCTCCTTTATGGGATAAAATGCATAATGGAGATAATATAGTAAATTCAAATTATGGATTTCAATGGATGCGAAATAATCAATTACAAAAAGTTATTGAGCAGCTAAAAAATAATCCTAATACAAGACAAGCTTGGATTTCTATATATGATGGAAAAGAAAAATATAAATATGAATTTGATACGCCGTGCACTTTAGCAATAGGGTTTGATATAAAGCTAAACAGTGAAGCTCTTGATATGACTGTTTGTATGAGGTCAAATGATTTAGTATATGGATTTTGTAATGACCAATACTGTTTTAGTAAATTACAAGAGCTTATAGCTAAAGAATTAAATAGACCTATTGGAACGTATACACATTTTGCACATGATATGCATATATATAATAACAAATTAAATTTAAATTGCAATGAATAAAGTAACAAAATCAACATTACTATTTTGCTTTTGGACACTTGTAGGTATTATTTATTTTCCAATATTTCTTTTTGCTGTTATTTTAAAATGTTTAGCTAGATTTATTTTAGCAATAGCCTATTTTGGAATGTTAAATAAGCAAATGGGAAAAATGGTATTTAAATCAATTTTCTTTAATCCTTATGAACGAACTTTCTGATAAAGAATTTGATAGTTTCTTGCAAGAAATAAATAAGCAAGAAGCTTCTGAACTTTCTCAAGATTTATTAAGCAATGATGCTTGGGGATATGCTAGACAAGAAGATAAAGCTGGCTTTACAATAACAACAAAAACTGAAATAAAAGAAAAAGCAAAAAAACTTCAACAACAAAGAATTGATTATAATTATAAAAAAAGATTACAGAAGCAAAATATAATAAGTAATGCATTAAATTCATTAGATATAGATTTACATGCTTTATTACAAGTCCAAGAAAAGAAAAAACTTATAAGCCTATTAACAAATAAATATACTGAGCTAATGGTAAAACAAGAACAGTATATTAATAGCAAAGTTAATATGTATTTACAAAAGCTTATTCCTAATGATGTAATGCGAATGTGGTCAAATAATAAAGATTTAATGATACCTTTAATTGAGTTTGATTATATTGCTTCAAAAGAATTTGGCGATGGATTACATTTCAAAATATCTGCTGATATACCTATGTATTTTAAGCAAGAAGATTGTATGAATTTATTAAATGAACATTTTGGTGATAAATTATGGAATATTGATAAAGCTGTAGTCTTTTTTTATAAATATAAAAATACAAGAACACAACAAGAAGTCAAAATTGCTCAAACACTTATTAATATAAATACTTATTATGATTTATTAAAGAAAAAACCATTTTGGTTTGAACTATTACAAAATAATATAGAAAAATAATTATGCTAGAAATATCAAATATTAAAGTTTATGATTTGAAAGAATCAATAATTGCTTGTAGAAATGCAATGCGATTAGATATGCCATTATATTCTGAAGATGAATTTAAAAAAGGACTAGAAAGAGCAAAAAAATTATGCAAATCTGGTAATGGTCATGCTAATTTTAGAAAAGGCATACGTGTTTCTTTTGATATGAAATATACACAATATATTACAAAACAATTTCAACGTTATCATTTTTTTGATTATGTATCAAGTAGTAGCTTAATGCATAGAATTACAAAAATGGATTTTACAAAATGTTGTAATAAATATGTAGATGATAGGGTTATTAATATAATGCAAGAATTAATTTCTGATTATAATATTGGAAAAGAAAAATCAGAAATACTTATAAAACAAGGATATTTAACGAAATGTACAGAAGAAGAAATTGAAGATTTCAAAAATCAACTTTATGTTTCATGGATGAGAATTATATCAAACTGCCCAATGGGTTGTGAATTATTTACAAGAGTATCAACAAATTATGAACAACTTACAACAATTTATAAGCAACGTAAAAACCATAAATTAAAAGAAGATTGGGGAGTGTTTATTGAATTTATAAATAAATTACCATATTCAAATGAATTGATTAAATGTTAAGCTAAAATCCAAAAATATTAAAATTTTTTTATTTTATTTCTGAGATGATTTTAATATAAAAGTATATTATAAATCGCTTTAATATATAAAGCGTCTCTAGAGCGCTTAAAATAGCTCTAGAGACGCTTTATATATATATTTTATAAAAAGCTTTTAAGATAAAGAAATATAAAAATTAATGATTTTAAACAATTAATTAACAATCATTAACAGTAAAAATTTTTATAGATATAAATAAATATATATATTTGCACTATATAAATAATTATTAAAATACTAAATGAGTATGAAACACTTAGGATTTATATTTGCTGATTCAATACAAAGTGTATCTATTGCTAGTATACAACAAGATGATAAGCAAACAGGAGAATTTAAATTACAAGATGAATTTTCTGCAAAAGGATATTGGTTTAAAACATTAGATGACTTAATTGATGAAATAAAAAATATTGATTTTATAAAGCATCATATAGAAAGAATAAATGGTAAAAATATTATTATTTATTTATATGATAATAAGCAAAAACTTTTTTCATTACCACCAAAAATTTATGAAATCAATTTATAAAAATTTACTGATAATATGAAAATAGAAATTGATTTAGAAGATTGTATTAAACTTCTAGAATTTAGAAAAAAATGAAATTAAAAAATATTATGGATGGGATATTCCTGATATTGTATGGGATTATTTTTTGAGTTTATTACATGACGGATATATTCCAACAAAGACTAACCCGTCAATAGTAGTCGATAATATTGCTATTAATGGTGACTATAGTCCTTTAGAGAGTTATATTTATAAGGGAGAATCAAAAGAAGATACTATTCAAAGAATTAAAAAAGAGGCCTTATATTATGATGAAGATATTGAATATGTAATAATGAATATTTAATAATAAAAAAAATGGAAAAAATAACAGACTTAAAAAGTATGAAAGCTGAATTAGAATATGTTACTAATAAAACAGCTGAAATAATAGCTTTCATAAGTGATAAAGAAAAATTTGAAAAATTAGATAATAATGATAAAAGCCTTATTGCTTATCAACAACATTGCATGAATCAATATAGGCGTGTTTTAAAAATAAGAATTAAAAAACAAATTGGAAAAAATGTAGAAATTTTATGAATGAATCTAAAAAAGAAATAATAAGCATTTTATATAATTGTTTGCTAAAATATAAAGCTTTAAAAGCTACTTATCAATGTAAATTTGATAAAATAAGTAATGATTATAAAAAATTAACAAATAATCCTGTTACAAAACATAATTATAATATTATTAATCAAAAACTTTATGATAAACGTGAAATAGGCAGCAATATTAATAGCATAAAGCATATTATTAATAATATAGAAAATATAATACTAAGAACAAATGAATTGTAAAAATTATACACAAGCTAATATATCAGAAGATGTTTTATTTTGGTTATTTGGTGTACAATTAGGTTATATAGATACAAGAATTATTTCTATGCAAGATTTAGCAAATGAAGTAGATAGGCTTCATACAAAAGAAGAAATTTTAGAAATAATTAATGGTAGTGATAAACATCTTTTTTATTAAAAATATAATCAAAATGGCAAATTTCATATTATCTAAAATGAATGCACAACAGCACATTCAAAAAGAAAATAATATTTTAATACAAACTATAACAAATGAAGTTAGAATTATTTCTATATGTCCTATGTGTGGTGCATCAGTTGTAATAAATTTATCAAAAGATAAATTTTTACAGCTTATAGAAATTGTAATGTTTAATAATATATCTTCTAAGACTTTACCATTTTTATCACCTGCAGAAAGAGAAGTTTTAATTTCTGGTATTTGTGAATCTTGTTTTGATAAAATTTTTAATGAAAATGGAAACAAATCAAATACAAAAATGTTGTAATTCATGTGAAAGGATTCTTCCTATTTCTGCATTTTCAGTAGATAATAGGTCAAAAGATGGTCATAGAGCTTATTGTCAAGAATGTGAAAAGCTAAAAAAAGGATGTAATAAGAAGTTATCTAGCTTTACTCCTAGAGACCTTATAGAAGAATTAGCAGCAAGGGGGTTATCGAGGTAAATTAACATATACAATAACAAAAATAATAATTGTTTAATGTATTTTCCAAAAAAATCTAATAATATTTTACTTGGATTAGTATCTCAATTAAATAATCTTTTTGGTAACGAACAATGTTTTAAGCTAATTACATATAATTTACAAGCTTCTATTATATATGAATTAGTATTAACAGAAAAAGGTTTACAATCACATTTAAATTTGGGTATTCTTACAATTGATATAAGATATAAATATTCTTTTAGTGATATGAATGCCTATTTAAATGGGCTGATTAGAGGTATAAAAATAATTAAAAATATAAATTAACATTTTTATTAACACTTATTAACACTAAAAATTTTTTTATTAATAAAATAGCATTTATATTTGCAGTATTAAAAAAAATAAAGAATATAAAGTATTAATTTAAAAAAACAAAGAAATGACACAGAAGAAATTTTCTCAAATGCCAACTAAGAAACTTCAAGCTCTTTTGGCAACAGCGACAGAAGAAGATAAGGTAATAATCCAAGCTATTATTGATAAACGTAATGCTATTCAGAATCCTGCTGCTATTGAAAATGAGGCAAATGATTCTCTTTCAGAAGATGAACAAAAAGCTATAGAAGCTGCAACAAGTGATTCAACTGTAAAATCTACACGTAAAAAAGCGCCACAACTAACTAATGAACAACGTGAAGCTCTTGCAAATTCAATGCGAGCAGAAGCTTTAAATCATAAATGTGAAGTTGTTCCTTTTAATACATGTGAATGGGTTCCTGGTGTTGTTGTCGCAATTATTGAAGAAAAGCGTAATAATAAATGCCTTTATGCTATTAAAACAGATGATGGACGTAGAATTGTAAAAGCTTATGGTTCTGAGCTTGTTAGAATTTTTGATGAGGTCATTGAACCTGTTAAAAAAGAGCGTAAAAGTCGTGTAAAACTTGATGAAAATGGTAATCCAATTCCTTCTAAATATAAGGAACCACTTGGTGAATGGCCAGTTGAAGAAATGGAAGTAGCTATTAATGAGGTAATTGGAAATGTTGGTAAAACAATTACTTATCCTAAAACTGGTGCAATGGGTATTAAACTAGAAGGTGAAGAATCAGGTCGTATTGTATCACTTGTTCCAAATAAACGCCAACATACAATTCTATATAGAATTGAAATTGACCAAGAAGATTCTGAAGCACCTAAGAAATATGCACATAAAGTTACTTCAAATAGTGAATTAGTAATTGCTAATGAACTTGATGAAGTAGGTAAAAAGATTAATAAAGCCTTTATCAAGCGTCATACAGGAGAACATAAGCCACGAGTTGCTAAAACTCCAGAAGAGGCTCTTGAATATGCGAAGGTAATGTTGGAAAAAGCAAAAGAGCAATTAGCAAAAGCTGAAGTAAATGTTGGAAAACGAACTGAAGCTTTTAAGCTTGCACAAGAACAATTTGAAAAGTCTCAAACTAAAAATAGTGAAGACACACAAAATGATGAATTAATGTAATTTTTTAGATTAGGTTTTTAAATGCGTATACCATAACATATTTTTTTGATTTATTAGAAGCTAGTTGCCTGTGAAGGTAGCTAGCTTTTTTATTCTGCATAATTTTTATAAAGCCAAAATAATTTAAAATTATAATTATAAATAGTTAATTTAAATATTACTAGAACTATTTAGAGCGCTTATAAGAGCACTTATTATTTTTGACGATAACTTTTATTACTTTTATATTAAAGCTTCTCCAGAGCGCTCAGAATAGTTCATATATTTCCAAATTTATTATAATTAAAACAAGGTTTTTAAATATAAAAAAATAAAAGTAATAGCAACTAGATTATTAATCTAGTTGCTATTACTTTTATTTTAACACAAATATTACTTGTATTGTTCCTTTTCCAAAACCATTAAATACTTGGTAATGCTTTTTTATTTCTATTGAATTTGATACTAAATTTTCAAAATTATCAATTTGTTTTCTAATTTTAGGTTTATATATATCACCACAAAAATTTACAGTTATATTCATACATCCATTAAGCCCATAATTTTTTGAGCCACATGACCATGATGAAAATTTTAATTTATTTTTGTTGCATATAATTTCTACCAATTTAATAATTTTATTATATATTTCAATTTCTTCTTCTGTTTCTTTTGGTATCATATAGTTGCCAAAAATTCTAATGTGTCTTTATATATTCTTTCATACATATCTGAACGCAAATTTTTATATAAATACCATTTTCCTTCAATTGCATAACAATCAAATATATAGTCAGCATAATCAATTATTGTCCAATTATCAGGAAATCCTAATGCTTTTATAATAAAGCTAATAGATGATGGCTTAAATTGGCTTAAGTATTCAGCTATTATACAGTGTATGCCAAATGCTCTTTCTGGACAATTGCCCCATGGCATAAGAAATGCTTTAAATTTCATAATTTTTTTATTTTTAGTTTCTAGGCAATAGTGCCTATTGTTCCCTATAGCAGATTTGAACTGCTCTGCTTCCGCATCCACCCAACTGTGGCTAGGGATAGTTATTTTAAGGCTTAATTATCTTGTGTTATATTATAAATATTTATAAATATTTATAAATGTATCAATATCATTATATATTTCATCAAAAAGCATTTTTCTGCTATAAGTTTCTTTAACTTTATATTTTTGTAATAGAAATGTAGCAAAATGCTTTATATCAAATACTGCAAAGTTATTTGTGCTACCACACATATATTCATAAATAGCCATAGCTATAAGTAAGTCTTTTTGTGAAAACCACATTTCTAAATATGTAGCTAATACTGACGCTTCTGAGCGCTTTTTTCTTTTTTGGTTCATAATTTTTTTATTTTTAGTTTCTAGGCAATAGTGCCTATTGTTCCCTATAGCAGATTTGAACTGCTCTGCTTCCGCATCCACCCAACTGTGGCTAGGGATATAAGCCTAATGGCTTAGTCAATTACTATTTGACCAGTTGCTGTATCAATATATAGCTGTGAGACAATTAAACCTGAATTAGCTTCCTCATTTTTTAAGTCTTCTTTTTTAACCTTAAATAAACTGTATTTATAAGTACCCCATTCTTTAGAATCTATAGTTGCCCTAACTTCCATAAGAGTATCAATTGCAGCTTTTTCTGCGCAATAGTGTACATCAGATTTTGTGATGACATTATTTTGGCTATCACGGACTTCAAATGTGCATTTGCGCACAGGCCTACTAGTAAAAGCTTTAGCTTTTTTAGCTGCTTCTTTAGCTTCTATAGCAGCCTTTTTGGCTTCTATAGCAGCCTTTTTGGCTTTTGCCATTAATTCATCAGCTTCATTTTTAGCCTTTTTAGCTAATACATCCAATTGTGAATTTTTAATGTTTTTATCATTCTCATTAATAGCCTCTTTTTCAGTGGCTTTTTTGTTTGTTTTAGTAGACATAATTTTTTTGATTTTTAGTTTCTAGGCAATAGTGCCTATTGTTCCCTATAGCAGATTTGAACTGCTCTGCTTCTGCATCCACCCAACTGTGGCTAGGGATAGTTAAGCTACTTTACTTTCACATTTACCTAACTATAATTAGGGATGGTCATTTATCATGTAATTAAAAAAATCAATTTCAAATTTTTCTAAACTTTGCTTAGATAGCTTTATATTTATTTGCCATTTTGCAAATGTAATATGAAAAATTATTTCTTTTAGCTCAGCACTTGGATAAGTATTCCATTCTATGCCCAAACCTAATGCTATAATTTTATCATTTTTACAAGCCTTTTTTGAACTTAGTTCAAATACATTTTTTCTACTGATAAGTTTCATATCTAGGACTTTTTAAGTTTTTATTATCTTTATTTTTATACTGCAAATATAATAATTTTATCTGAATATAAAAAATATTTTTAAGTATTTTTTTAATTATTTTTTTAATGCTGTTTTATTATTATCTTTATCTTTATTTTTATATTGCAAATATAATAATTTTATCTGAATATAAAAAATATTTTTAAGTATTTTTTTAATTATTTTTTTAATGCTGTTTTATTATTATCTTTATCTTTATTTTTATATTGCAAATATATATGCTTTTTGCTTACAAAAAAAATATTTCACTAAATATTTTTAGAATTTAACTGTGATTATTATAAAGTATTGAAAATCAATACTTTATAAAATGATTAAATTCACAATTTTAACAAATTTTTTATGCTGAGAGTTATATATTAATTTATGATTTAACATTTTGATTTTTTAACATTTTACTTTTTTTAAATATACTAAAAATATATACATTTCTAAAAATTTATTTATTATATATTAATTAATAAATTTATTCTAATAAGCTTTAAATAGCTTGCATCATTTTATTTATATTAAAGCTTTAGTCATATATTGCTTTAATATATGAATGCACTAGAAGCGCTCAGAATGATTTCACTATTGAAATCAATTCAAATTATAACCTTAATTTAACAAATTTTTATGATTAATATATAAATTGTTAAATTGGTTTAATGCGCGTGCGGCTTTGTTAAATAAAGTTGATTTATTAAATAGTATGTTAATTGGTGTGAAGTATTATAGGATTTTAACACTGAGAGCTAGGATTTTAACATTTTTTCACACTTAGGCTATGTCCTAATCACCAAATTAATGAATATAAAAATTTATTCACATTTTTTCACACTTAGGCTTATAACATAAAATGCTTTTATGTTATTTAACAAAAAAGCATTGTTTCTTCACAGCTTTTAACAAAAAAGCATTGTTTCTTCACAGCTTTTAACAAAAAAGCATTGTTTCTT